>Ga0163108_10000595_pt1 | contig 27028 bp, 17 predicted proteins | sample Fk1155metaG_FD_109644 | JGI IMG/M metagenome (GOLD analysis project Ga0163108, IMG submission 109644) | Marine microbial communities from the Central Pacific Ocean - Fk160115 155m metaG | ecosystem: Environmental > Aquatic > Marine > Oceanic > Photic zone | place: The Central Pacific Ocean...
CGTGCTCCTCAACGGATTCACGCTCAACGGCCATCCCACCGATCGTCTGCCGGGGAACCTGCACCTGAGTTTCGAGAGGGTTGACGGTGACGCGCTGCTGGCCGGGCTGACCAGGATTGCCGTCAGCAGCGGATCGGCCTGCACGACCGCCGACCCCGAACCCAGTCACGTGTTGGCCGCGATGGGAATCCCCGAAGATCTCGGTCGCGCGAGTCTCCGTTTCGGCCTGGGACGCTTTACCGACTCCGAGGACATCGCGGTCGCTGTCAGCGAGGTCGTCGAAACTGTCAACAGGCTGAGGCGGGCACACCGCTGACGAGTGTCACCGCCGGTGGCCCACGTTGACACACCAACCGGAGGCATACTACAGTCCCGCCCCGCTGGTCTGGCACTCCCGGAGAAACACGGCGTGCGGTGGACAAACTCACGAACCTCGCCCGGTCAAGTTCCGGTCCCGGCGTTGGCTGTCGTTTTGCTGTTGCTGGTTGGCGGGTGCCTGAGTTCCAACCGGGTTCCGGCCGATCGCTCGTCCCGGGTCTCGACGCCCGTCAGCTCCCAATCCACAACTGCCAGTTCCCTGCCAACTGCCTGGCAGCCAACGCATTCAGCACACGCGTGGCGGTATATCGTTCTTCATCACACCGCGTCGGAGTCCGACAGTGTCGAATCGATTCATGCGGCGCACCTGAAACGGACGACCGACGGTCGTCCCTGGCTGGGGATTGGGTATCACTTTGTCATCGGCAACGGCAAGGGGATGGCCGACGGGGCCATCGCACCGACGTTTCGCTGGCGACAGCAGATCCACGGTGCCCACGCCGGTCACGCCGATTACAACAACAACGGAATCGGAATCGCCCTTGTCGGGAACTTCGAAAAGAAGCCTCCCACTCCCGCGCAACTGGCTTCCGTCGGTCGTCTGATTCGAATCCTGCAGACCACCTACCACGTTCCCACTGCCGGGATCGTCGGACACGGTGATGTCAAGAAGACGGCCTGTCCCGGCCGTCTCTTTCCGCTGAGCCAACTGAAACGACAGGCCTACCGTGCCCGCGGCGGCGTGATCTAGGACACGAGTCCCACCGCTCGTTTCCAGGTCTCCACGGAAGCAGCCACTACGGTTTCACTGCAGCCGGCTCTCCGGAATCCTGCGGGTACACCAGCACCCGGTCGTGGACCAGCAGGATCAGGTCCGGACGATCATCACCGGTCACATCGGACACGACGGCTTCGCGAGGCTCGGTGCCCGATGCATTCGCGCCGCGAAACGACTTCTGTTCAAACACCCGGAAGTCCAGCGCGTGGCGGAGACCGTGCGAGGCGGAATGGTCGAGCAGGCTGATCCGGTGCGCCCGCCGGTCGATCACGGCGATGTCGATCCGGCCGTCGCGATTGAGATCACCGCTGACGGTCGTCGCGAACACCGCCTTCTGGCGTCGGGGTTCATACGACGCAAACTCCTCAAGTCGCGGTCCCTGGCGGCCGGTGTAGAGAACGGCAAACTTGCCGTTGCCCACCAGAAGCAGGTCGTCTCGTCGGTCGCCATCGAGATCCGCGATCCGGTTCGCGCGATAGGCCAGTGTTCCCAACTCGACCTCGCGCCACGGTTGAAACAGCTTGCCCGCGCCCCCGCGTCGCATCATTCTCAACCGTCGTACACCGGTATCAACCAGGACGACTTCCTTGCCCGCCGCTCCATCCAGGTCCAGTGCCGCCACGCCAACGATCTTCGCGTTCGATTCGGTCACGTTGTACTGGTCAATGACTCGCCAGGTGCCGGTCTTTGTCAGCACGACGTTGCGGGCAAACTTCTCCTGTGCCACCAGAACAGACCGAACATCCAGTTGACCGACGAACAACTGTCCGGGTTTCACGTCACCGAGCTGAATCCCTCCCGTCGTGGCCACCGCCTTCAGACTGCCATCGGCTTGGGTCGCCATCAGAACCGGGGCCTGTTCGAGGTCCTGGAACACCAGCAGATCGGCCCGACCATCCCGGTTTGCGTCCAGCGACAGCAGCGCTCGGGGTTCCCCCTTGAGTGGAACCGGAACCTGGGCCTGTTTGCCGAATGGCCGTGGAACAAACCGACCCTTCTCGCCGCTGGCCAGGGCCGCGAGCATGTGGCCACCCTTCGGGGACTTCGCCATGTAGACAATCTCGAGTCGCTTGTCACCATCGAGATCCAGCAGTTCACAGGCGACCGGCAACCCCGTCACCGGCAACGGTTCGGGGAACTCCAGCCGACCATCGACCATGCGGCTCAGGCCCAGTGTCTTTTCCTTCACGCTGACGGCAATCACCTCGTTTCCATCAATCCCGTCGACGTTCCCGACTCTCAGGTGCCTGGTCTCTTCCAGCCCGGGGAAGGCGGTGCCCAGGTCCAGCCCACCGGTGGGACGCTGACGAAACACGATGACCCGCGCCGAAGTCGGATCCGACACGACCACGTCGATCCGCCCATCTCCATCGAGATCCCCGATGGCCACGTCGCGCAGCTGTTCGGTCCGGGGGGCTCCCTGGCGGCCGAACCCGTACTGGATCAACCGTTGCTTGATCCGGTTCGCCCCGCCGGCCTTCTCGCCACTGCGCATTCTCATCAGCTTGACACGATTCGTCGCCGATTCGACCACGACCAGCTCCTGGCCGCGGTCCGCATCCAGGTTCTGCAGGCGGACATCCCGGTGTGTCGGCAACTCGAACTGGATCTCCGGACCCAACTGGCCCCCCTTGTCCTGCAGCCGGGTACAGAACAGCCGTTTCTGTGCCACGACGGTGGCATAACACAGGTCCTGGCGGCCATCCCCGTTGATGTCGCCGACGCTGGCGAGTCCCAGTTGAGGGGAGGTATTCATCAGGAGCCGGGGGGTGTCGAGTTTTCCCTGCTTTGACTGGAAGAAGATGAAGGTCTCGTTCTTGGCGAGAACGACAATGTCAGCCTGGCCGTTGCCATCCAGGTCGCCGGTGGCCAGGTTCCCCCGCGCCGGTGTCAGGTCGGGGATCCGGAATTCCACCCGCTCAGACCACTCGCCCATCTTCGGCTGAAACCTGACGATCAAGCGATTCGGTATCGCCAGATACGCCAGGTCAGGACGATCGTCAGCGTTGAAATCCGCAATCACCAGGGCCGCCAACTGCTTGTCGACCGAGATTTTCTTGTGCTCGAACCGCCAGTCGTTCTTCACCTGGTTCACATCGCCGTCGGCGATCTCGGCTGCTGCCTTCCCGGGTTTTCGTTTGCGTTGACGCAGGAAGTCGATCCGGCTGTGACTGTTGTCGATCAACACGAGATCAACCAACCCGTCGCGATCAAGATCTTCGGCCAACAGGTTGGCAGACCTCTTCTCGAGCTTGAAGATCTCCAGCGGCAGAAAACCAAAGTGCTGTCCCAGCGGCGAGGGGCCCCGGATCTCCTGTCCGCCTGCTGTCGCGGCGTTCGCTGTGATCACGACAACGATCAGCAATCCGCTGGTCAAGTGATTTCCGTTTCGCATGGTCTTACTGCCCGTCATGAATTCGAATTTCCGGACCGAGCAGGAACACCCGTTCGTGCTGCAGTCGTTCCAGGTGTCCGACAACACGGCGAATGGCCGCGGCGCGGCGAGGGTCCAGGCTCGAGAGGAGCGGAGCGACGTGGTCGAGCAAGCCGACACCCGGACCAGACGACCCGACCAGCGAAATCCTCTCGGCCAAGCGAACCCCATTCCCTCCGAGCAAGGAGTCCATCAATCCTCGCGATTCAGGATACTCTCGTACACCATAGGTCTTCAATCCGGCTCGACCGGCAGCGTCGGCCAACGCACTGTTGAGCCCGCCGAGTTGATCGACAAGGCCCAGCGCCAGGGCCTGACGGCCGGTGTACACGCGACCCCCGGCCAGGTCGTCTATCTTCTTTTTCAGTTTCTTTCCTCGCCCGGCCACCACATGGTCTTTGAAGGTCTCGTAGATCTCGTCCATCAGATCCTGCACGTGGTCCCGCTCCTTCTCCGAAAAGACCCGGGCCGAGCCGTTGAGTGTCGCATTGGCACCACGGCTGCGAGTCGCCCATTTCACGCCGATCTTGTCCCACAACCCCGTGGTCGCGAACTTGCCGCCGACAACTCCAATCGATCCGGTGACCGTCGTCGGATCGGCAAAAATCGTGTCGGCCCGACAGGCAACATAGTAGCCACCACTGGCGGCCACGTTGCCCATCGAAACAACCAGGGGCTTGCGGGCCTGGACACGACGGGCCGCATCCAGGATCACCTCGCTGGCCAAAGCCGAACCGCCGGGCGAGTCAATCCGCAACACGACGGCCTTGACCGTCTCGTCCTTTTCGACCGTGGCCAGGGCCTTTCGCAGTGCATCCGCGGTGGCCGCGGCACCGCCCAGGGGATTGACCGGTAGCGAACCGGAAACGATCGTGCCCTGGAGATAGACGATGGCGATCGTGTCCCCGCGGTTGACGACCCGCCGCGGTCCCTGCAGCAATTGGGAGTAAAACTGCAACAGGCCCAGTGGGCTCGACAGGTCGATCTGCTGCCGCTTCGGCAGTCCGTAACGGGTGACCAGGGCAGCCCCGGCCCCGTGAGCCCCGTGCAGGCGAGCATGAAACTCACGACGATGTTCCACGGCATCAATGAGTTTTCTCTTCAACGCCCGTTCGGCCGTGTACGGACCGCGATCGATCCAGCGATGCACGTGCCTGTGATCGACATCACGGCCGGTCGCGATCAGATCGACATAGGTCTGGAACTGGCTGTCCAACAACCAGTCGCTCATCGCGGCCGCATTGGGACTGGGACCGGTTCGCATGAACATCTCGCCGGCGCTCTTGAATTCACCGCACGTCAGAAAGTCAGGTTGCACACCAAGCAGATCCAGCAGGCCACGGATATACGGCGCTTCCGAAGCCAGTCCGGTCAGCGCGACTTCTCCCCCGGGAACAATGCTGATGTGCGAAGCGTGGGAGGCAAGAACATAACCAGCCGTCCCCAGTGTTTCGGCCAGCAGATAGACCGGTTTTCCGGCAGAGCGGACACGATCGACAGCGACGATCAGTTCCTCGAGTTGAGCGGACCCGAGCGTGGCCCCCTCGATCAGCAGCGCGATGGCAGCGATCGCCTTGTCGTCGGTTGCACGATGAAGACGATTGATCAGCGATCGCAGTGTCGAGGGGGTCTGTCCGGTCAGAAAAGAGAGCGGATCACCACCCCCGGGTCCTTCGGTCACCAGCCCCCCCAATCGAAACACGGCAATTGCAGCGGGCTTGGGATTGGCAGGCTTCGGAGCGGCAACACCGGTTTCTGGCACGATGACTGCCGCCAAGACTGCTGCCACCACGGCATTTCGCAGGGACATTGAAAACTCCTTCTCACGCACGAGTCAGACCAGCGACACGCTTCCACCGTCGGAAACGCCACAATCGATACGGCAAGCATAAGCCGACCAATTCGGGTGCCGCAAGCAGGGAAAACTGCGGTGAATGCACCGACGGGTACGAACCCGATCAGCAACGCTCTCATTAAACCGTCTTGCCCACTCCCCAGTGTTGTGCCAGACTTTCAGCAGACGGTTGTCCGGAGAACACCCTGTTGTTCGGGGACATGGCAGCCCTGCCTTGAAACAGCGTAACCGCCTGAAGAACTCGAGGAAGACGGCTCATGTTGACAATCAAACCCGCCCAGGCTTTCGGGGTTCTCCTTGGACTGGCGATCCTGTGTCTTGTTCCCGCCACGCTACCCGCCCAGGGCCTGATCTGGTCGCTGCCCGAAAAGGAAGGGACGTGGATCCGTTACGAGGGCACCTACCAGCAGATCGAATTCCGGCCGAAGAATCGTGGAAATGCCAAGGATCTTCCCGTTGGCAAACGAACGTTCACGTGGAATCGCAATCTCACGATCAAGTCACTGGTGACCCCTGCCGAACAACGAACGGCCAAGTTTCATGGTCGCGATGTGACTTGTCGCTGGATCGAACTCAAGGTCGAAACCGGCAAGGCATCCACGGAATCCGAGGGTCGACTGGATCCCGGTCCCGGTGGGACCAGGCTCTACAAGGTGCTGATCCCCGAATCACAGATCTTCGGCACCCTGGTCAACGACCGCAGTGTCGACACGATCGGGATCCCGGTTGCCTTTCTGCCGATCATCCGGGGCTATCGCAAGATCGGCAATCGCAAGGAAGAAGAAATCAAGACCAAGGTCCTGCAGATCTACCCGTCGATTTCACTGTTGAAGCACTACCGGGAATTGAAGCCCGAGACCGACCAGCCGGAAGATCCGGGTCTGGGGGAGGATCTGGGGGCCATCAACGCCATCAAGTTGATTGGAGTGGCCCAGGTGCAGCGTAAAATCGCCAAGTCAGAACACGAGACTGCGATCTGGCGCAGCCAGGATGTGCCGTTCGGCCTGGCGCGATGGAGCGTGAAAATCACGCTGTCACGAAAACGGTTTACCGAACCGCGATCATCGTTCAGCAAGCGGACCGAGACGAAGGTCGAGATGAAGGCGGTGGAGATCGGGACCGACGCAAAAAGCGAGCTGGCGGTACAGTAGGCTGCGACCCGGAATTGATCGCATTGCTAACCAGCAGCCTTTGAACGACGGCTGCGCCACGGGCTCTTGAGGTCGCTGACGTACTTCTTCAGGAACCCCTGAACGACTTTTTCGATCCCGATCCGCTTGCCCAGCAGGTCGGTCCCCTGCAACTGAACGGGAAACGGGTTCAGCCAATTCCTCCGCAGCTGGGGATCGTCGGCAATCGGCTTCAACTGGTTGTAGACCTTGTTCGCTTCAGTGAGCGGTTTTCTCGCGTTGCGATTTCCCACACACACCAGGAATGCCGTTCGTTTCTTTAGGAACTTCAACGCCCGGTTGATCGTCAGTCCAGGGACATTGCTTTCTGGACTCAGCAGCACCAGGGCCTGCACATCCTGGCCTCGTGGCGTACGAGCCGACAACGTCGGCGCATCCGGGTGCGGCTTCTTCAGCCAGTCGTTGAAGGCAAACGCCACCGCAACCGGCGCACTCATTCCCGCACCAACGACGGCCAACTTTCTCATGTTCAGCTTCTGGGCCTGATGCTCTGTATAAATGAACTTCTTGATCGCTTCCATGTCACTGAAGGCCATCAGATTGTAGTCGAACCGAGTGAGATTCGAAGCGGCCCCCTTGCGGCTCTTTTTTTTCTTCCCGCTTGTCGCGGGAACCGCGGTCAGCTTGCTCTGGCCATGCTTTCTCAGGTCAACGGCGATCACTGCGAACCCCTGGTTCTGCAGCATCTCGGCCATACCTCCCTTGCGGGTCCAGACCAGCCGATTGCCACCCCTCATATGCAGAAGCACGACCACCGCAGAATCTTTTTTCAGACGCGACGGGTAATACGTCACGTGGATCGGCCATCCATCTTTCAGACTGGAAAGTGTTTTTTCTTCCTTTCCCGTCTTGTCGTCAGCCTTCTGGGCCCATAGGGACGTCGTGGTGGAAACCGAAAAGACCAGCAGGACAAGGATTGCCGATCCGACAAGGCGAACCCGGGGACGCAATCGGCACATGACACCGTTCCTCTTCTGGTGAAAACGAGGCTCTGCTGGTTTGACAGCAGGGCAATTTTCAGTCTATGCCAATGGTCTAAGGTGGTCAATCTGTGATGGACTCTCTCGATGCTCGGGCTTTTTCTTACGGGAACCGACACCGGTGTCGGCAAGACGTGGGTCACTGCAATGGTGGCTCGCGATTTGCAGGACGGCGGCACCAGCGTGGGTACCTACAAGCCAGTCGCCAGTGGGACCGTCGACGGTCGCTGGCAAGACATCGACATGCTCTCCAAAGCACTCGGCGATCAGTTTCCCGCCGAGCGGATCTGCCCGCAACGGTTTGACGCGCCGCTGGCACCTCCCGAGGCGGCTCGGCGGGAGAATCGTGAAATCGACGCCGGCTTGTTGCGGTCGGCAACGCGCTGGTGGACCGATCACGTCGAGCTGCTACTGGTCGAGGGGGTGGGGGGTCTGCTGTGTCCGTTGACTGAAACCGAGACAATTGCCGAGCTGGCCGTTGACCTGGGCTGGCCAGTGATCATCGTTGCCCGCAGCGGGCTGGGGACGATCAATCACACCCTGCTGACCATCGAGGCCGCACGCCATCGATCACTGGTGATCGCGGGTGTCATCACCAACGATGCCTGCCCGGCCGACCCGCTTGACCGCTCCGTCCAGACCAACGCCATGCTGATCGAACGCCACGGTGGCGTACGGGTGCTCGGGCACGTCGCCCACCGAGAAAGCAGCGACTTGCTTACGCTCGACGCCAAAGCGACAATCGACTGGCTGGCTTTGGCTGGCCAGTCCTCCTGATCCCCGTCTTCCCGGTTTTGATCCCCGATGCCTCTCGAAGTTGCCTGTGGAAGCTGCCAGGGTCGGCTTGTCGTCGAGACCCCCGGCAGCGTCGTCGCCTGCCCACACTGCGGCAACCACCTGACGGCACCGGACTTTCCCATCGAGACGACGGAAAACGAACCGGGTACGGCAGAGGCTGAAGACGATGCCACGCAGATCTTCCTCGGATCGATCACCGAAACTGCCGACGAAGACCTCGTAGCCGACGACACGCAGTCAATGTCGGGGAGCATCTTCGATGACGAATTGTCGACGGATGCAGCGACCGAGGAACCAGTTGCCACCGCACCGGCTGAGCCGACCGCTGATCGAGCCGAGGACGTTCTGCCCGTTTCCGGTATCACCGACGACACGCTCGTCGCGGAAGATCCCGCTCCCGGTGGTGGCCAGGACGAAGCGGCACCGGGTGAGATAACCAAACCACCCTCGCCGCGAAAACAACACGACGTCGTGTCACGACGCTCCTTCCTGATCCTGCTCAGCTATGCCAGCGCCGTCACGCTGGCCTGCTTCTGGTTGTTCTACCAGGTGATCAACGCACCACTGCACAACCTGGAACGCCTGCCCGATCCGGTCCCGGCCAAGAAGACCGGCCGTCGTGGTCAGGCAGTGATGGAATGGGTGGCAGCTCGTAACCCGATGCCGGTCGGGCATACCCTCGATCTGGGCGACTCGAGACGATTCGGTCACATCCTGGTGAAACCTCTGAGAATCAACCGGGAACTCCTCGAATTCGAACCGCCCAGCCCCGCGGTGGGACCGGTCCTGAAACTCTGGTTGAAGTTTACCAACGTCTCCGACGACCAGAAAATTGCACCACTGGACCGGACGCTGATGCTGTCTCGACAGTTCCACGACGGCAAGGAGTACACCAACAACTACCTTTTCCAGAACGGCCAACCCGGACGGCTGACACTGCTGCACAACAATCCCCTGCTGGGGAACAGGAACTGGAAAGGTCAGGCGGCCGATGGAGAGTCCGGTCGCGTACTGGAACCGGGCGAGTCGTTTGAAACCTACCTGCCATCAGACACCGACGGACTCGCCAGGCTCACCGGGCCGTTGCTCTGGCGAGTTCATCTCCGCAAGGGTTACAGCGCCTCCGGCCTCGGTGTCACGACGATCTTCGAAGTTGCCTTCGACAGTTCGCAGATCAAGGAAATCCGGGATGCCAAGCCGGTTTCGGAGAAATCCTAGGCAACCCGTCGTGCCGGGAAAGCCAGCCCGGCCAGTTGCCGGGCCTGGGCAGCGGATGTGTCGATGCTCAACTGCACCTGAAATGACCACTCGCCATTCTCGTCGGCCTGGAACTCCCAACGCGGAATCACCAGCTCGGTCGACAGTCCCCGGACCCGCCAGGCCGCAGCGACCGGTTGCCACTCGATCGAAGAATCCACTCCCGCATTCTCTTCGGCGATTCCCACTCGTTCACCGACACAAAGTTCGGTCGTCGAATCGATATCCCACCGCCGACCTCGTTGATCGTAGAGATAACGATCTTCACCATCCGCTCCGGTTCCCAACGGCAACTCGACCGCCAGGTTTCCCGGCTGCCCCGGAACCAGTCCCTCGATTCGGCCCTCGAGCAACAATCGCCCGCTCCGCCCGGTTTCCATACCGATCCGCCAGGCCAATCGCGGTGCCGGTTCGTCATCGGTTCGAGTCCACTGCAACCAGGCGGCACCTTCCTGGCGAACCAGCTCCGGGCAACCCCGGCAAGCCAGCAGCGTCTCCCGACCGGTTCCGCAGAGAAACGCCTTGAGTTCGGTTCCGGGTTCCAGCAGCCAGGCCGTCAGTCCGCCGGACGCGCCATCCAGGCTGGCCACTTCCAGCATCTGGCCGGTATCGCGCAACTCGATGCTGAAAAGCCCCCGGCCACCGGTGGGATCGATCCAGGCGGTCAGGCGATCGCTCTGCAGCCGAATCTCGGGCCGACCATCCAGGTCAAAATCCTCGGACGACACGTCCACCCAGCTCCCCCGTCGACCTTCGATTCGATCAGCGGCCCGTTCGGACACAAGCAACAGTCCTTCGGCCAGTCCGAGAGCCGCGGGGCTTGCAACACCAGTCGGGCCACTCGCCACGGCTCCCTGGGCCCGGTACAAAGCCAGCCGCGCCGTCGTGACAGCCTCTTCCTGATCCACGCTGTCCACCACGACCGAGTCGATCCGGCGACTGACATCCAGTAAGCGGGCATGCAATCGCGTCGCCGTGGAATCACAATCACGTTCCAGCCGCCAGTTGCCACCCGGTTTTCCCACCGTCGGCAGGCTGAACCGTCCACAGGGGACTGTCTCCTCGAGTGCATCCGAAGCGGTCACCAGTGACCAGTCGGATTCCGCGGTCAACCACTTCAACAAACGAGCCAGCTGTTTTCCTCGAGGATCCCGGGCCGTCAGCTTCCCTGTCACGACCACCGGGCCAGACCCGATCGCCTCGGCATGGCGCTGCAGCCAACCGGGGACATCGTCAATCCGGTCATCGGCAATCAACCCGGCCAGGGTTTCGTCGGCGGGTAGTACCTGCAACAGGCGGCCATCGGATTCCGTCAGAAACCACCCCGAGCGGACGGGATGAGAAGATCGCGTGGCGGCTGCCAGGTCGGGCAACAGGACAACCGACGTCAGTCCGGCCTCGACCAGGTCGTCGGCCATCGACGGTTCCCAGACCTGGTGAGGGACCCAGCCACACGAGGGCCGCAGGCCCCAGTGGGCTTCGGCCCAGTCGCCGTAGGCAGCCACCTGGCCGATGCGATCCCGTCGCGGAATGCCCGCCAGGACCGTATCGAAGATCGGGCCACCGAGCGGCTCGATCGCGCCCGTGCGAATCGCCGTTGCGATACGATCAGCAACGTCGGGAAAATTCCGGGCCACCTGTTCCCAGAACGATACACCGGCCGAGAGCGTGCAGGCGACCGAGGGAACCGCGTCGAGTTGATCCAGCAGCGGAACAAGACCATCCGCGACAAGCAAATCGGTCGCCGCAACGGGATCACCCACCGACTGCATCACTCGTACGGTGATCACCAGCCGTTTCACCAACCTGTTCCCCGTCGTTGCCACGGCCCGGACCAGTTTCTTCGCGGCGGCAACATATCGGCCGATCCCCCGGCAGGCAAGGCTTCTCTGGCGAACCGGGTCCTGGACGGAAAGCAGCGCAACCACCGCGGCCGGGAGTCTCGAGCCCCTACCGCAAGATCAAAGAACCCGACGTTGAATCCCGATGATCGCTAGCGGTTGAACAGGAAAGCCGGGCTGTTGATCAGCGCCCACATCAGATCCTGGGCTGCTTCGGTATTGTTGCCGACTCCCTGGACATACTCGATCCCCTGCTTCAGCTCAACCGCGGTTGGCGGACGACAGATCACGGCGATATAGACATCGCTGACAATCGTCTTCGCATCGGCCTTGGCTGCGACCAGCTTAGCCACCCGTCCCTGGGGATGTACGATCGCCTCGGCAACCGTCGGACCATTCACCAGGTTGAGTGTCTGGGCAAGACTGACATCGCTGGACCGTTCACACTCGCAGGGACTCTCCCGCGGGGGACGACCAAACATGTCGAGAAAACTGATCTTGAACCTGGGATCGGGGATCTGTGTCGCCCGGAAGCCAACCGGCATGCCGGGAATCTGCGACGGAGCACCGGTAGCGACGTACAGGGCATCGTAGAGCTGCTCGGCGGTCAGCCGCCGTGGATCGGCGTGCGAGAAGTTCAGCGAGTCGTCCTCGTTCCACCTGTTGGTCCGGAAGGTCCGGCCGTAGGAATGGCTGCTGGTAATCGTCCGGACCAGGTTCTTCAAATCGAAGTCGCTCTCGATGAACTTCCGGGTCAAACTGTCGAGCAGTTCCGGATTCGAGGGCGGGTTGCCGGCGCGGATATCATCAACCGGCTCGATGATTCCCCGGCCAAAGAAGTAGCTCCAGTACCGGTTCACCAGGCTCTTGGCAAAATACGGGTTCTTCGGAGAGATCAACCAGTCGGCCAGTCGGTAACGACGATCCAGGTCCGTTTTCTTGCTGTCGAGCTCGGCCGCGAACGGGAAAGAGGCCGGGACGGCCAGGCCGGTCTTGGGGTTCTTTACCTCTCCGGGTGTCGTCAACGAATAGATGATCTCCTCGCCACCCACCGGGCCGGCCTTGCGACCGACGCCAGCAAAGTAGGCCGACAGTTCGTAGTACTGCTGCTGGGTCCATCGCTCAAAGGGATGGTCGTGGCAGCGGTTGCACTGGAAGCGTGTGCCGATGAAAACCTGCGTCATGTTCTCCATGGCAATTCGCGGCTCACGAGCGATCCGGTAATAGTTCGCTGCAGGATTCTCGAACGTGCTGCCGTTGGCCGTCATCAGCTGGTGGACGAACTTGTTGTAGGGCACGTTGGTGGTGATCGCCCGGCGAATCCAGTTTCGGAATGCCCAGGCCCCCTTCGGGGTAATGAACTTGCTGTTGGAGAGCAGCAGGTCACTCCACTTCAACGTCCAGTGATCAACAAACTCCGCGCTGTTGACCAATTCCTCGATCTTCGCCCCGCGCTTCTTCATCGTCGGTCGCTTGTCGGCGAGGAAGGCCTTGACCTGGTCGAGTGTTGGAGGCATGCCGGTCATGTCGATCGAAATTCGACGCAGGAACTCGGCGTCGGTGCAGTTTTTCGACGGCAGGATCTTCATCCGTTGCAGCTTCTGGTTGATCAACTCGTCGATGTAGTTGTTCTCGGGACCCGGTTTCCAGGCGAACCCCTCTCGGTCCCCGATAATGGCAATCGGGGCCGCCGCATACTGGCCCTCGTAGCGAATCAACGCCGCCGCTTCACCGCGGCGGACTGCCTCGATCCGCCCCGTCTTGCCGACGGTGGCCACCTCGAAGTCACTCGAACCAAAAATGGCATCGCGGGTGACATCGCGGGACGTGCCGTCGGCATAGTGAGCGATGACGATCAGTTGCTGGTGGCTCTCGGTCGTCTCGAGCAACGGCTTGGTCGGAAAGACCTCGATCCGCGACACCCGCTTGACCGTGTCGAACTTGCAGCCCTCGGCAATCCACTGGTTGATCAACGCATACTGCCGGGACTGTTCATCGAAGAGAAAACCACCCTCGTGGGGAACACCCTGGGTCGGCTTGAGCAGGATCAGGCTTTGTGCCGGCTGTGATCGGTTGAAGCGGCGACCCGAGAGATCATCGATCAGGGCGCTGTAGTCGTACAACGGGTCATAGCCACGCAACGACAGTTTGAAGCCATTTTTCCCCTTCTGGTTGCCGTGACATGTTCCGACGTTGCAACCCGACTTGCCGATCACCGGAACCACCTCGCGGACGAAACTGACCGGTTGATCAGAGACATCCTTGACCAGTACCGGCACCTCGACCGAATGGCCACCGACGGTCACCACGACCTTGGCGGCCCCCTTCTTGTGGGGCACGACGAACCCATCGCCGTCGATCGTGACCTGGTCGCCGACCACCTTGAGCCTGGCAACCGATGACAGGTCGAAAGCCCGTCCGTCGCTGGACGTGCCCGAGACGATCAATCGCCGGATGTCGCGCTTGGCCAACAGTTCCAGCTTTGCTGGAAACACGGTCAACTTGTCGACCTTGGGAACCGGCTGCGGCTTGGTTGCCTTGGCCGCATCGGCAGCCAGGGCCGGGATGCTCACCGCGATCGCAACAAGCGCCAGTGAGGTTACGAAAGTCCGGCAAGGAATGGTCTGCAACATGGTTCTTCTCGTCGTGGTTTTCTGACCTGGGGTCATCGTTGTCTGCTGCCGTCGTGTCGAACGTGTTGTCCAAAACCTCTCGCGATGTTCACTTCGCCGCTGCAACAGCCGGTGTCACCGTGACGGGAACGAATGACTTGACCAGCTTTCCGGTCTTGGCATCGAAGATCCGCACATTCCCGTCGAAACCGCCGATCGCCACCTGTTGTCCGTCGGGACGGAAGGCCACGGCAAAGATCGGAGACGTGATCCCGGCGAACTTGTGCAGCAACATCGGCTTGGCAGAGCGTCCGGCAATCTGCTTGCGGACGTCACCGAGCCCGCCGGCGTTGTTGATCTTCGCGGTGTCGAAATCGCCCACCCGGTAGATTCTTGCCGCACCGCCTGTCGCGGTACTCGACCCGGCCACGAACAGCTTTCCATCACTACTGAACTGCAGGTCAAAGATCCGGCCGGGCATCTTCTGGAAACTGCGAATGTGGTTGAAGTCGTCACCGATGATCCGCTTGCGGGTGCGGAAAATCTTGTAGAGCTTGGGTTCTCCGTCGGAACCACCGGTTAGAACCTGTTCGAGTCCCGGACGACGCTGCACCGCCAGCAGTCCTCCCTTGAGGGCCCCGGGCGTGATACTGGTCACGTTGTCGACAAACTGGCCGCTCGCGATAATCGACAGCTTCATCGCCCGGTCACGGCTGACCGAGATCACGTGCGTGCCCTTCAACGAGAAGGTCGAGCCGAAGACCCAGTCAGAGTGAGCGTCCATTCGCATCACCTGCTTGCCATCGGCCACCTTGAGTACTCGCAACCGGTTGTCCGCGCCACCGTAACTGAACAACTTGCCGTCCGGCGAGAAACGGGCTCCAAACAGCGTGTCGTAGCTGATCGTGACCGAGCGGACGAGTTTCTTGGCGACCGGATCCCAGAACTGCACTTCGCCAAACAGGGCTGGTGTTCCCCCGACAGCTCCCACCAGCTTGCCGTCGGGAGAAAATCGCAGCGACTCGATCCTCTGCGACCGTCCCACCAGTCGCGACACCGGGGCACTGCCATCAGCGGCGTAGATGATGATCTCGCGGTAACCGCTGATCGCCAACGTCTTGCTGTCGGGAGAATAGGCCAGGGCGGTGATCACCGGGGCCGCGGCGTACTTGGGAGGATTCTTGGCGCTGATGTTGTCCTGGACCGTCGCCGGCGTATCGTCCTTGGCTCCCTGGGCAATCCAGCGAGAGATCAGCGACACCTGCCGAGGAGTCAGCGGATCGGCTTCCAGGGGCATCGCCGGCTCGTCGCCGGCGATGTAGTCGATGAGCAGGCTGTCGTCGGGCTTGCCCGGCACAAACGAGGCACCGTTTTCTCCGCCCTTCTTGAACTGCGCATAGCTGGTCAACATCAACCGCCCGCCCTGCTTGGCGGCGAAATGGCAGCCCGAGCAATGCCGCTGCAGAACCGGCCGCACCTGGCGGTAGAAACTGACCGGCTTCTCGTCGGCGGTCGACTTCTTGTCAGCCGACGGTTTGCTTTGCCCGAAAACGTCGCAGGGGGCCAGACAAGCTGCCCACAGGATCGCCAAAACCAACGAACACCGCATCGACACGCCTCTCAAAAACGCGGATCCACCCGGGTGAACGCTCCAGTGTAACCGTGGTACCGGTGTCTCGCCACCCCGGTCTGTTTCACGCGTACAGCGAGGCAATCAGCCGTCGGCCGGCCGTTTTCGTTGCCATCCCGGCGATGTCACCGGAGGTTCGGACGCGGGCTGTACCAGCCGGTTGTAGAGGTCGGGGCGTCGGGCCTTGAGGTATCGTTGCCCGCTGGAAACAGCGACTTTCTCCCCGGTACACAACCCCACGCAAACGTCGTCTCCCAGCTGGTGACACTCGCTGATCACCTCGCCGAACGGGTCCAGAACCATCGCGTTGCCATTGCGGACCTGCCCGTCATCGATCCCGATCGGGTTCGAAAATACCGCGTAGATCCCGTTTTCGTAGGCCCGCGCCGGCAACCAGCGCATCAACCAGCCTCGCCCCTTCGGGCCATTGAGTTCCTGGGCCAGCGCAACCGGATCGGTGTCTCGATCGGTCCACAGTTGCGGATCGACCGTACCTCGACCGGGCATGACCGACGGCAGGCACCCGGTCACGTGTGGCATGAACACGATCTCGGCCCCCATCAAGGCGGTGATCCTGACGTTTTCCACCAGGTTGTTGTCGTAGCAGATCAGGATACCGACCCGGCATCCCAACAAGTCGAACACACAGAACTCGTTACCACTGGAAATGTGCGGGTTGAGAAACGCGTGGATCTTCCGGAATCGAGCGACCGGGCCCTCGGGCGTCATGCAGACATACGTGTTGAACAGTTCCTCGCCGTCGCGCTCGACCAGTCCTGCCAGCACCGGCACACCATGGCGAACGGCAATTTCATGAAGTGCCCGGCAAGCAGGTCCCCCGGGTACCGCTTCGGCCACATCCATCAACTCTTCGCGAGTCGCCGACTGCAGGTAGCTGTAGGCCGAAATCGAACACTCGTGGAAACTGACAACCTCGGCTCCGGCAGCCACGGCACGGGCGGTCAGCGAATCGATGCGACCGAGGTTGAAGTCCTTGTCACCATCGCGATGCTCGAACTGCGCGGCGGCAATCCGGATGTCACGCATGACCGTGTGTCTCGAGGCGTCCCGCCCGGGCGGCGACTAGCTCCAGAAGTTCTCACCGTGCCAGTTGAACTCGGGCTGCGTCTCGACCTCGACCTCGACATCAGCGGCCCCGTGGACCTTCGTCTGGCAACTAAGCCGCATCTCGTCCTCGCAACCGATCCTGGCGAAAAACGCCAGTGGGTTGAGCAGCATGTTCAGCTTCTCCCACAGCGACGCCTTGCTGCAGTGTTCCCGGCCGCTGGTGATCCTGACCCGGCAACTGGTGCAAAGACCCAGTCCCGGACAGTGCAGGCTCTTGTGAATCCCCGGGTAGACCTCGACCCCTTCTTCCATCGCCACCTTGCGAATCTTCTCACCTGTCTCCACCTCGACGGTCTTCTTTTCCCTGACAAACTTGATCGTCGGCATCGTGGAATCTCAACAAAGGGCCAGCCGGGCGAGTTCCCGGAACCACGGGTCCGGACTTCCTCGATCATATTCCCCGAATCGGTTCATTTCCAGCGGCGACCGGAGCAGCAACAGTCCTCATGATCGACCGGCTTGCGGGCCGGGGATGGTTTGGATCCAATTGCATCCAATCAAGGACTTGCCCCTACAGGATTCACCACATGGATATCACGCTTGCAACCGGCCCCTGGCAGGACGTGGACACCGACTGGCTGATTGTCGGATACGCCCCGGCTGACTCGCCCGAGACATTCCCCGCTCCCCTGGCCGCACTCGACGAGGCTCTTGATGGCACGATCGCCCGGCTGATCTCGTCGGGCGACATCACCGGCAAGCTGGCCGAGTTGCACCTGCTGGCCGATGTTCCCGGCATCGCCGCGGGGCGACTGCTGTTGGTGGGCGTGGGTTCGATCGACAGGTTGACCTCGGCGAAACTGGAGAAAGCCCTGGTGACGGCAACACGGCGGGCGTCGAAGGCGGCGTCGGTCCGAGCGGCCATCGCCCTGCCCTCGCAGGAAGACGGAATCCTCGACGACAATTCCGCGGCCGGCCTTGCGGCAATGGCCCTGCAGACCGGTTGTGTCGGACAGTCGTTGTACCGAACCGAGCCCGGACGACACGCGTTCTCCGAGGCCACTGTTGTCAGCGATGCCCAGCAATCAGCCGCCGTTGATCGTGGCAGCATCCTGGGACAGGCAATCAATCTCACCCGCGAAATGGTCAACCGGACAGCAATGGAGGTTTACCCCGAGACATTTGCGGACCGGGCGGTGACGGTGGCCAACGAGTGTGGCCTCGAATGCGAAGTGCTCGACGAGAACCGACTGAGGGACGAGCGGATGGGATCACTGCTCGCGGTGGCCCAGGGGAGTACCCGCCCCCCGCGGGTGGTCGTACTGCGTCACAACGGAGCTGGCCAGGACGCTCCGTCGCTGGCAATCGTCGGCAAGGGTGTCACGTTTGATTCGGGAGGGCTGTCGCTGAAGTCCAACGAGGGCATGAAGACGATGAAATGCGACATGGCCGGCGCGGCGACGATGCTCGGAGCAATGACGGCCATCGCCCGGCTCGATCTGCCGGTCAACGTGATCGGCCTGGCCGGCCTGGTCGAGAACATGCCCGACGGCAACTCGTTCAAGCTTGGCGATGTCCTGACGGCTCGCAACGGAACGACCATCGAAGTCCTCAACACCGACGCCGAGGGCCGCCTGGTCCTGGCCGACGTACTGGCTTACGCCGTCGACCTGGGCGCCCGGCGGCTGATCGACCTGGCCACGCTGACCGGGGCCTGTGTCGTGGCACTGGGCGAGGAAGTCACCGGGGTCTTCTCCAATGACGATGAGTGGAGAGACCAGGTCGTGGAGGCGTCAGCCCGTTCGGGGGAACCGGCCTGGCCGATGCCGATGCTGGACCTGTTTGACGACCTGATCAAAAGCGATGTGGCCGACATCAAGAACGTGGGACCTCGCTGGGGCGGCGCGATCACCGCGGCAAAATTCCTCGAACGCTTCGTCGACGACACCCCCTGGGTGCACCTGGATATCGCCGGACCGAGCTTCGCGTCGAGCAACAAGGCTCATCGCGAGGGCGGGGGAACCGGTTGCATGGTCCGTACGCTGGTGGCGGCAGCCGAAGCGATGGAAAACGGCTAGGCAGCCGCCGGAACTAGATCACCTTCATCAGTCGATCGTATCGACGATCGACCTCGGCCCGCGTCTCGTCGTCGAGCACGAACCCGACCGGGCCGCGGATGATCTCGTTCCCGAAAATCCCCTTCCGCACCAGGATGTGCTTCTCGACCGCCAGGAACGAGTCGAGGCTTTCCTGCAGCATCACCAGCGAGGTCAGCGGTTCGGAGATTGCCACGGCGCGATCCCAGTCGCCGGCTTCCAGCGACTGCCACAACGCGACCAGGGGTTCGACCAGGTCGGCCCCGGGCATCGTCCCCACCACGCCGCGACGAAAACTGTCCAACAACGCGATCCCGCCACTGCCCTCGAACACCCGGGCCCGGCCGCCGGTCGCTTCGCGCAAGGCCGTCAACCGTGGCCCGATCGGATTGGCCTCGGGCTTGAACAACACCCGGTCCTCGCCCCATCTCTCCATCAACCCGGCCTGCAGGGCGATCGACATCGGCCGGCCCACGTATCCACTGGCATCCTGGACAATCACCGGCAGTGACGTCGCCTGCAGGATCCGCTCGTAGTACTGCCGCAACTGGCTCTCATCAACGCCGATCGAGACCGGGGGAATCGCCATCACGGCTGCCGCGCCATCCCGCTGAGCCTGCTCGGCAAAACCGCAGGCCAGCCGACTGCTCTCGGCACCAACGCTGACCACCACCGGCCCGCGCCCGGCCGCGGCCTGGCAGCTGAACCGGGCCACCTCGTGACGCTCGGAGTCGGAAAGCCTGAGCACCTCGGTCACCATGGCCATCACCAGGCCATCGGCACCGGCCTCGAAAACGTGGTCGATCTCCACACCCAGCGTGTCGAAATCGACCGTCTCGTCATCGTGCAACGGCAACTGGAAGACGATCTGTACGCCACGGACCGGTTGCTCGGCCATCACGACCTACTCATTCCACTCGTTGAAATTCGCTCCGTCAGTCGAACCGGAATCATCGACTTCGTACAGGTCGCTTCCAGCATCCGGCGGAGCGGAAATCGGAGAGGGCGGCGAATCGGCATCGTCGGCCAGGACAACCTCCCCGTCGGATATCATCTGTCCATCCCTGACAACACCCTCGAAGACCTTCATCCCGTCCTTCAGGTGCAACTGCCGCTTGGCCAGCTTGGCCACTTCCTGCTCGTGGGTCACCATCAGGATCGTACGGCCCTCGGCATTGAGATCCACCAGGACCTGCATGATCTCGGCCTCGGTCTCGGAGTCCAGGTTCCCGGTCGGTTCGTCGGCAAGAATGATCTCGGGGTCATTGACCAGCGCCCGGGCGATGGCGACACGTTGCTGCTGGCCGCCGGAGAGCTGGGTGGGGCGGTGGTCAAGTCGATCGGCCAATCCCACCCGTTCGGCCAACTCGACGCACCAGTCCTCCTCCGACGCCCTGACACCTCGCATATACTGCAACGGCACGCCGATGTTCTCGATCACCGTGAACTGTGGAATCAGGTTGTAGGACTGGAAGATGAACCCGATCATCTGGTTGCGGATGGCCGAGAGCTGATCGTCGTTGAGTTGCGAGGTATCCTGTCCGCCGAGAATGTACTGCCCGGAGGTCGGACGATCCAGAGCGCCCAGGACGTTGAGCAGGGTGCTCTTGCCACTTCCCGATGCTCCCATGATCGCGACGAAATCTCCCTGGGGAAACTCGGTGGTCACGCCACGCAAGGCCTTCACGACAACCGGACCGAGGTCGTAGTATTTGTGGAGATCGCGGATCTCGGCCGCCAACTGCATCGTCGCCTCTTTTCTTTTTCCCTGGCAGGGTGCCCTATCTTAGTACGTCAGCGACAGCAAAGAGAACAACGAGACAAAACTACCTGGACCGGTCGGGTTTGCCATCAGCGGTCCGATACAGCCGATGATCGGCACGGCCACGGGCTTCGATATAGGCCAGCAGATCGAAAATCTCCTCCCGCGACAACGTGCTGAGCAGTTTTTCGGGCATCAGCGACACGGTCAACGGCTTGGTGAGTTCGATTGACTCGACGGGAATCTCCATCGGTTTGTGCTGCGCCTTGCCCAGCGGATTCGACACCAGTCGAACGATCTTGGGCGTTCGTTCCAGGATCATCCCGGTGTGCTGCCTGCCGTCGTCGGTCACGACCAGGAAGCTGCGGAACTTGTCCTTGATCTCCTTGGATGGTTCGATGATCGACTGCAGGATCTGCTGCCGCGTGACCTTGGCTTCCAGCTTCCCGAGATCCGGCCCAACGTTGCCGCCGACCTCGTTCATCCGGTGGCACCGCGTACAGGCCCCTGCCTCAAACAGCGACTTGCCGCGGACGTAGCTCCGGCCGCGGTCCAGCGAATCCAGGTCACCGGCAAGATCTCCAAGACTCCAGTTCCGCACGAAGGGACGCGACTCGATGGGAATCGGCTCGGCGATCGGATTGTTGGCCAGGAATTCCTTCAGGTTGTCGACGACGTGCATCACGCCGTTCATCGTCCGCCAGTGGTTGGGGAACGTGCAGACATACGGGTATTCGCCAGTCTGTGCCGGAACCTCGATGACCAGCCGCTGCGACTGCCGGGCTTGCAACAGCCGGGTTGCGGCCACGATCTGGTCGGACTGGGGAACAAAGTGCTTCACGAAAGCGTCGGGCCGGGTCGCCATCCGCTCGGCGGCCCGGGCCACCGCGATCATCTGTCCCGGTCGCGTGATGATCAGGTTGTGCGGCATGATGTCGGCGTTGTCGAAGACAATCTCGACGGGCTTGCCGGCCTGGACGGCGATCACATTGCGATCGTATTTCATGCGGTGAGGCACCGGCCGGATCATGATCCGACGAACACCCAGCCGATTGATCTCGTCGCGGGCCGGTCCCCCAATTTTCTCGGGAACCAGAGTCGTCAACTCGCCGGCCAATCCCAGCGCGTCTCGCACATCGGCCCGCGTTCGCTGCTTGGGAGGAATCGAGGCGGCAAAGGCGATCAGGCTGGTGATCAACGGAGCCGCCTGGGCCTTATCCCAGCGGTACTTGGGGATCTTCGAGATCGCCTGGACCGCGGCATGGCGTTCGTCGCCGCTGCGAGCAAAAGCGGCCAGCGTCCGAAACACGTCGGTCTCGTGACCCGGCAGCACCGTCGCCGCCGAAAAGGCGGCCAGGCGAAGGTTCCGAGCTGCTTTCGACCGGCCGACAGGTTTTTCCAACAGCGGACTGACACGCCGATGCAGCGAAGCTCTCAACTTCGGATCCGGGAGCAATACCAGACCGTCCAGCAGATCCTTGCGACCCGCGCTTGAACGCGCGGCCAACCGCCAGGCGGCGTCGGAGTTTCCATCGGCTGTCAGCAGCGAGACGTAGCCGATTTGGCGAGAGACGGGTCGCTGTGATCCGGTGGCGAGAATCTCGAGCCGTTTTCGCACACGTCCAAGTTCCGCGGCAGCGTGACCGGTCAACACGTGCCCCAGGTCAAACAACACCGTGTCTGTTTCGCCCGGCTGGCCGCGATCAACAGCTTCGATCGCCGCCAGCAGCTCGGTCATCATGTCGGTCTTCTTCAACTTCGCCATGCCGACCAAAGCGCGACGGCGATCGGCCATGGGGACCTGGGTACGAGAGAGCATCGCCTCAAAGACCATGCGGCTGGGCTTCAGCCTGGCCAGCTCCGAGGGCGAGATGTTCGCCAGCAAATACCTGACCCCAGCGGGGTTGCCGACCGCAAAGGGCCGGCCGGAGGTCATCGCCGGCTTCCAGTACTGTTCGAGCTGACGCATGGTCTCCTTGAGCGTGTAATCAATGTAGTAGTCCCGATCGTGCTTGATGACCTCCAGGGCCACCTCGGCGGCCAGCGGCTCGGGAAACCAGCTACAGGCCCGCACCGCCTCGAGCCGCACTCGAGGAAACTCGTCGTTGGCCTGCACCCGGATCAGTTCCAATGCAGCGGGGAAGTCTCGACGCTGAAAACACAACACCCGCGTTGCAGCGGCACGAGCGTGCGGATTGCCGCTGCGCAGCAACCGTTTCAGCAACGCCGGTCGCGGGGCATGCAATCCCTGGGTGACCCACAACGCCTCCAGTCGGTGATGCTCGGCCTGCTCGTCGTCGGATCCCTCGAACGACTCGACCCAGGCATCGACCGCCGACAGCACTTCTTCGGGATCACGTTGCCAGAGTTCCCGTCGCGCACGATAGCGGGTGCGATCCTCGTAACTGGTCAGCTGATTCAACAGGGTCGCGATCGACCGCCCCGCCGCACGAACCGGTTTCAACAGCGGTTTGCCCGTATGCCGGATCCGCCAGATGCGACCGTGAAAGTGGTCCCGCCGCTCGTCTCGAAGCGAGTACTGCATGTGGCCGATCAGCGGGTTGAACCAGTCACACAGGTACAACGCCCCGTCGGGGCCAAACTGGATGTCGACCGGCCGGAAATTGATGTCGGTCGAGAAGACCAGCGGCTCAAGCTCCTTGGTCGTGAACCCGCTTCCCTCGGGAATCACCCGATGGTGCTTGACTCCCTGGAACCCGATGCAGTTGTTGAGCAGAAAATCTCCCTGGAACTCATCAGGAAAGTGCCGGCTCGAAACCAGTTCGCAACCGCAGGTCGGCCGAACCTTCGTCGAGGTGAACTCCTTCATCCGGGCGTGCTTGTGCGGATAGTCGATTCTTCCGGAGAAAGCGGTGCCGAAGTAGTTGGATCCACCCGAGGCGTCGGCGACGAAGTTCTGGCCCCAGCGGTCAAAGACGTGGCCCCACGGGTTGGCGAACGGGTACGAAACAAAAACCTCCAGCAGAAAGGTCTTCGGTTCGTAACGGAAAATCCCCGCATACTGCAGCCGGACCGGCCCATAAGGCGTCTCGACCTGGCTGTGGTGAAAGGTGCCCTCGTGGATGTAGAGTCCGCCCCCGGGACCCCAGGTGAAGGCGCTGATCGCATGGTGCGAATCCTCGGTCCCGAACCCGTGCAAGATCACCCGCTTGAAATCGGCACGGCCATCGCCATCGGTGTCCTTCAGAAAAACCAGGTTGGGTTGCTGGGCGACATAGACACCGCCGTCGCCGAGCTCGAATCCGGTCGCCAGGTGCAGACGATCGGCAAACACGCTGTGCTTGTCGGCCTTGCCGTCACCATCGGTGTCCTCGAGAACAATCAACTTGTCCGACGGGGGAACACCGGGCACGTATTGCGGATAGGTGGGCATCGTCGAAACCCATAATCGCCCGCGACCATCCCAGGTCATCGACACCGGGTTATGCAACGGAAAATCCTTCTCCGAGGCAAACAGCTCGATCCGAAATCCCTTGGGAAGATTCAGGTGCTTGATCGCCACCTGCGGATCGACTGACTTCAGGTCGAGCGTTCCTCCGCGGTTGGGTTCCTTGCCCTTGACGTTGTTTACCGTGGATTTCTTGCGGCGCTTTGCCTTTTTCCCTTTCCGCTTCCCCTTTTTCTTGCGGCCCTTGTCTGCATTCTTCTGCTTGGCGGCTCGAACCTGCGCGACCGCTTCGGCGGTCGGCGGCGCCGTCAGGGCCAGGGCCGCCGACAGGACGACGACGAGGGTGACCAGGCCGGCGACGGGTTTGGCGAGTGACTTCATGAGACGTCTCGTTTCAATTCGAACTGCATGGCCGGGCGCGGTCGCGCCAGGTACCAGATCTTCTCGTCACGGTCGCGGACCATCCGGTCCAGCTTTTTCATCTCGGACGGAAACGACTTGGTACCGAACGGGTTCTTGCGTCGCCCGTAGTTGTATTCGCCATTGACCGCTCGCCAGCGAAAAAAGAACTGCCGGTTTTTTTCGATCACCGCCGACCTCAGCTCTTCGGCTGCCGCCAGTGAACCGCCCCGGGTCAACCTCACGCCCCGGGCCCACTCGTCGGCGGTCGCCTTCGCACTGACCTGGCCGTTGATCAACAGGGTCCAACGACCCGCCGCCAACCCGCTGACCGTCAACCGCGGCAGCGGCTCGGCCAGGACCGGCGTCAACTTTCGGGGTGATCCGTCGCTGGAAGGTGGCGGCACGGGCAAAACCGCGTCACCGGTGACGAACACGACGCGGTCGGCAGCAACACCGACATCGGCCACAGTTGTCGCCGTCGCGGTGGCCTTCGCGGATCGACCATCGATGCTGACCCGCCAGGGCCTGGCGACAAGGCCCAGGCCATCAGCCATCAGTTGTGCCACGATCCAGTTGCCGAAACCGGTCAGGTGAACACCGTTGAATGTCAGCCGCGGCGACTCCGCGGCAGTGACCAGGCGTTGTGTCGCGGTGAACAGATCGACAAAGGAAACCCCCGAAGCAGCGGCCACCGAACGGATCTTCCCGGTGTACATCTTCAACTGGCTGTTGCGTGATCGTGGGTCGGGTCCGAAACGACCAATACGTTCCTGGGCAATCGGCGAAACCAGGACGATCCGGGGACCGGTTGCCTTCCCGGCCTCCCGGCCAGTCGCCAGCGGTCTTTTCATTTCACCGACGAATCGGGCCAGGTCGACACCGAACTTCACCAGGCCGGCCTTACCCTGAAACGACTCGTTGAACCCGAAACACATCAACAGCACCGTCGGCTTCTGCTGTTTCAGGTGCGAGTAGACGTTGCCGAAATCCCGTGGCCGGGGTTGCAACAGCACTTCACCGCCGTCGGCCCACCCCTTCCGGCCACCCATGTACCTGATCAGCGCAAACTGCCACTCGCGGCGCGTCACCTCGTCGGCCGGCCAGGCCAGACTCCTCAACGTCAAGCGCAACCGGGCCCGGCGACTGGCCAACAGTGTCTCGAAGTACCCGAATTGCCCCATCCGCTCGGCAAACGTACCGCCCAGCAGCACCAGCCGATCGCCGGGTTCGAGTGACAGCGGCACCGGGGCCTTGGCCGGATCGGCCGCTACGGCGACCCCCGGCGATTGCCAACAGCACAGGACCAGAACGATCAAAAACCCGGTGTGGCGTATCATGAAGCGTCCGGCTCTACGGGATCGGAAACCGTCATATTCTAACGCGATTAACGGTTTTCTACAGGGTACCCGACCCGTCGCACGGTCGCGTTCTTGTTGCGGCGCCGCCCGTGGTGATTTAGTCTGTCGGTTGGTTCTCGAGGAGGAAACGCGATGGCCGATTCTCGTTATCGACATGCTCGACGGTTGCTTGTTGCTGTCGCCCTGGTTGGGACGGTGGCCGTGGTGGCCCAGGCCTGTTCGGTTCCGGTATTTCGTTACGCGCTGGAACGCTGGCAGGCGGACCCCTACGAGGTCGTCGTGTTCCACAGGGGACCGCTGCCCCCCGACCAGCAGGCCCAGGTCGACCGTCTGAAGCGCGAGGGCGAGGCGGGCAAGACATTCGCCAACGTGCGGGCGACCACCTGCGACCTTGATGACAATCCCGACCCCGACCTGCTGCAACTCTGGGAAGCCCAGAAAACCGACGTGCTACCCTGGCTGGTGGTTCACTATCCGGTGGCCTCGAGAAACCCCACGCCGGTCTGGCGGGGGCGGCTCGAGGAATCACGTGTCAGTGGCCTGCTGAAGTCGCCGCTGCGCAAGACCATCGCCGACCGCTTGATCAAGGGCCACACGGCGGTCTGGGTGGTGCTGGAAAGCGGCAACAAGGCCGCCGACGACGCGGCCGCCGCGTTGCTGACCAAGCGGATGGCTCACCTGGAAAAAACACTGAAGCTACCCGAGATCTCCGAGGAAGACATTGCGCAGGGCCTGGTCCTGATCGATCCCGAGGACCTGAAACTGAAGTTCTCGCTGGTGCGACTCTCCCGCACCGATCCGGTCGAGGCGATGTTCGTCGAGATGCTGCTCTCCAGCGAAGATGATCTCCGCAGCGACCCGCCACTGCCGATGGCCTTCCCGATCTTCGGACGCGGCCGGGCACTCTACGCCCTGGTCGGCAAGGGCATCAACAACGAGACGATCGACCAGGCCGGTGCCGACCTGACCGGCCCATGCACCTGCACGATCAAGGAACAAAACCCGGGCATCGACATGCTGATGCCAGTGGCCTGGGATGACCTGGTCCAGAAGGTGCCCGAGGCGGACAAGCCGTTGCCCCCACTGGTCGGCCTGGCCGGATTCGACGAAGAACCCGAACAGCAGGCTGCCGAACCAGATGAGGAAACCTCGCCGGCCGACGATCAGCACGGCTCTTCCGGAGAAACGGTTGCCGAAGAGGCAATCCCGGACACACAGGAAATCACGACACCAACCACAA
>Ga0163108_10000603_pt1 | contig 26805 bp, 39 predicted proteins | sample Fk1155metaG_FD_109644 | JGI IMG/M metagenome (GOLD analysis project Ga0163108, IMG submission 109644) | Marine microbial communities from the Central Pacific Ocean - Fk160115 155m metaG | ecosystem: Environmental > Aquatic > Marine > Oceanic > Photic zone | place: The Central Pacific Ocean...
ACTTATGATGAGGCGGATCAAAAACGCCTTGAATTAGCAATGGAAGAAGATTTGCAGGTGAAAGTTCACTGGCAAGGAAAGGTAAATCATCGTTATTATGCGGTAAAGACTCGCGAAGACCCCAGTATTGCGCTGGCCGCGGCACTAAATGCAAAACGCGAAGAGAAGAAGAAGCGCAAGGCCAAACTTAACAAGAAGCGACGAAAGAAGTGACGTTCAGAGAAGTCCTACTATATATAAATGAATCACGGCCTATTTTTGGCCGCAGAATTTGTTAAAGCTTTGAAGAATTTAATCCTATAGGAGGAAACAAAAATGAGTAAAAGAGCAGTAAATTTATTAAGAAATATGGCAGTGCCGATGAAGAGAGACGGGAATAACCCAAATTACGGCTTTGTCGGAGTAAAGACAACTACGGCAAATACGACATTGACGGCCGCTGATTCTGGAAAGGTAATCTTTCTGGACGGATCGACCACGCATGATGTCACGTTGCCAAGTGCAGCGACCGGCTTGAATTATCATTTCATTCTTGTTGATGCAACCGCAGATGTAGACGTCGTCCAGGCCGCTGCCACCGAAGACTTTGTTGGTACCGTCGTCGACGGCGCCGGATCTTCGGACACCGCCCTCGCCGGCGATACGAAGATTATCTTCTCTCAGTCCGGTGGAGCAGCAGCAGGCGACTGGGTGAAACTGGTGTGCTATAACGATGATGACTGGATGGTAGCTGGCAACTGCGACGCAGCCGGCGGAGTTGTTTTTGGTTAACAATTGTTAAATAAAATATTCTATATTTTGCCCCCCTCTGGAGGGGGGTTTTTTTATTGACGTATTAAAGAATATTCAATATAGTGTTAAGATGTACCGAGAATAAAGAAGATAAAACAATATAATGAAGAGTAGTTAATGATTGTCCCTCGAACTACTTAAAGGTAAGAGGGTGTCACACATGTCGGACCAAAATGAGAAAAAAATTCCTTCGTTTTTAAAAACGGTTTATCTTTCCAATCGGGAAATCCGATTGATTTTGGCCGGGTTATATTCCTTAAAAATGCCGGCAGAGGAAGTTGAGGGAACTTTGTGGAAAAAATTACTTTTCGAAAAGCTTCACAAAAAAACGCGCAGAAAGAAAAATTAGTGACACTATCAGAGAGAGACAATCTCATCCTTGAGGCTGCATTAGAATACGGCCCAGATAACTTTTATAATATTAAAAATGGCACGCTGGGGCTGACGCTGTATATTGAAGCCCCCAATAGAGCCGCTTCCTCTAGGGTTCGCCAGCAAGCGCCGTGTTTCTGGAAAGATTTATATGTGGTGGTTTTGTATACAACAGATCCAGATTTTGAAAGGGACACTCTTTATGACCCAAAACTATCTTAACCAAGCCGGTATAGCTCAGCTGGTAGAGCAGCGGTCTTGTAACCCGCAGGTCCCGCGTTCGATTCGTGGTGCCGGCACCAAAAAGCGCAAGAAAGGAAGAAAATAGATGAGCCGATCAATCTTATTATGCCCTCCTATTTTTTATGACGTAAAATATTCGATCAACCCTTGGATGAAGGGTGAGAATGTTAACAATGCTTTAGCAATGCAGCAGTGGTTTCAACTAAAAAACACCCTCCAGCATATGGGAATAAAAATTCATCTTATTGATCAACACCCCGACCTTCCGGATATGGTATTCACCGCGAATGCTGGGACTATCAAGGGCGGTGACGTTGTACTAAGTAACTTTAAACACCCAGAGCGCCAAAACGAGAGTGCAGAATTTGAAGAATGGTTTAATTCTATGGGATATCAAGTCCACCACCTTGACCGCGACATGATATTTGAGGGATGCGGCGATACTGTAGTGAGCGGAAAAAAGATGATCGGCGGATATGGCTTCAGGTCCAATCTTAAAGGACTCCGAGGTGCCGCAGAGACCCTCCAGCTCGATTTAATAGCAGTAAAATTGAAAAATCCTCAGTTTTATCATCTAGATACCTGCTTTACGATGCTCAACGAAGAACTCGCTTTGTACTATCCGGACGCATTTAGTAAATATACAGTTTCTAAGTTGCGAGAACACTTTGAGCTGATCCCAGTTGACTCTGAGAGTGCCCATAAATTCGTATGTAATTCTATTGTCTTCGGTGAAGATATATTGATGCCGGCCGGCAATGATACTGTGGCAAATATACTTGAAGATTATGGATTCAAGGCTCGTTTAATAGACACTACTGAATTTTTAAAGTCAGGCGGCTCTTTACAATGTATGGCTTTATGGATATAATAAAAACAGAAGTCAGTGTAATTAATATGAAAGGAATATTATGACAAACCCAAATACAAATCCAGTTGCAACACAACTTATGAGAGCAACGATGGCTCAATTTGAAGCAGAAAGACAGAGTGCGATTGCTACTATACAATTGTATCTAAATGCCTCTGTGGGAGTTGGCGACCATCCCGATATTATCACAGAATTGGTTGCTGCAGCATCACGATTGGCTTCCGCAGAAGAATCCATCGACACTCTCCAGCGAAATTTTATGAGGCCTCCTAATGACAAAGCAGAAGAATAAATTACCACAGACCCCTTATGACACAGTGTGTGTATCAGGAGGATTTGATCCCGTTCATATTGGTCATCTAAGAATGATTCAAGAAGCATCCCAACACGGCCAAGTCATTGTCATCGTCAACTCGGACGATTGGTTAATGAGAAAAAAGGGATATATTTTTATGCCCTTTAAAGAGCGATGTGAAATACTGCGTGGATTCACTGGTGTGCAGGAAACGGTTGCAGTCAATGATAAGGATAACACGGTATGCGAGGCGCTCCGTCGTATCAAGCCCACCTATTTTGCAAACGGTGGCGATCGCAAAAATAACAATACTCCTGAAATGGATGTATGTGATGCAGAAGGGATTGGTCTTCTCTGGAACGTAGGGGGAGGAAAAATTCAAAGTTCATCAACACTTGTTAGTGACTCAGGAATGGTTACAGAAAACGCCTCAGAGGTAGATGGTATTGATATCACCCCTTCTCGAGTGGAGATCTTGGCGGCAGGAGATATCGCAAAGAATGGTGACTATTAGCCCTAGGGTCTATATATTAATAGCAAAGGGTCTTGAATGAGCCGAAAAAAAATATATGTGTTAGATACTAGTGTTTATTTAACAAACGCGGAATGTATTTACGCTTTTAAAAACAATGATATCCAAGTGCCTCTTAAGGTATTTGAAGAAATAGACAAGCACAAAAAACGTCAAGACGCCGTTGGCGCGCAGGCGCGCAAGATCATTCGTATATGGGATGAACTGCGAACCAGCGGCTCCCTAGATAAGGGCGTACGCATTCGTAAGGGCCTGGGTATTGTTAAATCAATTAGCGCTGCAGGAATAGCGCCTGAAGATCTTCCATGCGATCTAGACATTAAAATTCCTGATCATCTTATAATTGCGACAGCGCTTAAAGCACAACGCGAGAATAATTGCGAGGTTATTTTAGTTTCGCGGGATATCAATATGCGAGTTATCGCGGACGCAGTTGGCCTTGTGTCAGAAGATTTTCAGAACAATCAAGTCGTGGACACTAGTGAAAACATTTTCACAGGATATGCTACAATTTTAGTAGATGATCAGATAATTGATCGATTTTATGAAAGACAGAGCGTGTATCTTGAAGACCCGGGCCTTTTTTACAATCAATATGTTATGTTGGTTTCTAGCGCCAATGAAAAGAAGACTGCTTTAGGGAGATATGTTAATAAAGCAACTCCTTTGCGTCAATTAATAACAAGTAAGCAAAAGGTTTGGGGAATCAAGCCTCGCAACAAAGAGCAGCAATTTCTCATGGACGCGCTTATGGACCCGAGAATCCAGATTGTGACGGCGATTGGTAAAGCAGGTAGCGGTAAGACGATCTGTGCCATCGCTGCAGGTCTTGAACAAACCATAGACGAGATGAAACAGGAATACACACGCGTAATCGTCTCCCGGCCCGTACAGCCGCTCGGAAAGGACATCGGCTTCCTTCCGGGAACTATGGAAGAGAAGATGTCACCCTGGTTGATGCCTATTCAGGACAACCTACAGTTTTTAATGGGAAATGATAAAATAACCCTTGACATTTATATGCAAAAGGGTACAATAGAGATAGAAGCATTGACTTATATTCGTGGACGCTCAATCTCAAATGCCTTTATCATAATAGATGAGGCACAAAACTTGACAACTCACGAATTAAAGACTATAATAACAAGAGTAGGTGAAGGAACGAAAATTGTGTTGACCGGTGACGTAGAACAAATTGATAATGTTTATATCGATGCGACGTCTAATGGATTAACACATGCCGTAGAAAAGTTCAAGAAATTTGAGCTTGCTTCTCACGTTACCTTACATAAGGGCGAGAGATCTAAGGTCGCTACCTTCGCCGCAGAAAATTTGTGAGAGAAAAATGGAAAATGAAAACCCCGCTTTAGAAGCACCGGTTGGTACCACTACCGGATTACAAGAACTAGTGGTCAATTACATTGGGGCACGGCTAGAAGCAGATGAGATTATCACTGTTGATATGGCAGTGCAAGTGTTTGCTGCAGAGTTCCCAGAATTCCTGATGGCTGTGGCGGAGGAAAACTTCCTTCGCGGCTATGAACAAGCACTAACAGATGTAGAGCACTCAGAAAAAAAGAGCACTTCAGAAGAAGATTTCTTAGGCTGATGGAATATTATATCCACAGCGTCCCCGTATTTGTGATGGGGGATAAACCGGTATGTAGTATACCACAGTTTTGTGCGGAAGCCGAAGATCTCTTGGCTTCCACATTACTATCTGGAGTCGACGTAGTATACATTGGCGACATGCGCGAGTTGGCAGGAAGAAACGCTACATACGCTAACGCAGCCATTTACATGACAAACAAAGAGCCCACCGTAGAAGATATGTTAGAAAATTTTGTTCACGAAGTGGCTCACTCCTTGGAGGAGAGTTACGGTCCTTTAATTTACACGCAAGATTTGATTAGTGAATTTAAAGGAAAACGCGAAAGGTTGCGGGTGTTGCTCGAAGCACAAGGGTTTTACACAAGCCCCCACCTGTACACGTTCACAGAGTATAATGAAATCTTTGATAAATTTCTGGCCGACGAAGTTGGCTATCCGATATTACTGAATTTGACGATTGGTCTTTTTGCGTCCCCGTACGGTGCAACATCGATTCAAGAATATTTTGCTAACGGGTTTGAGAAGTATTTCTTAGAAGACCCACGATACGTCTGGAGCGTAAGCCCAGTGTTGTATGAAAAGATTGAAACGGTGATACATGACGAAGCGTGAACACATATCTTATTCCGAACTAAAAGATTGGGCACAATGCCCCCACTACCATAAGAAAGCCTGGATTGAAAGAGTCACCTCTTTTGAGGGGAACGAATATACGGCTTTTGGCACAGCCATTCACGATGTCTGCGAAAAGAAGCTCCTCAAAGAGAACGTGGACGAGGCTGAAATATTCCAGATCGGTTTTGATAAAAAACTGCAGCAGCTTTTAGAAAAAAATATTGAAGTAAATCCAAAGAATGTTGAACAAATGCGCGTTGCCGGCCCAGCGATTTTGTCCGAAGTAGACGATGCGCTCAAAGAGTACTTTGGAGATTATGAAGTGTTCTCATCAGAGGAAATGTTATATGTCCCCATTGAAAATTTCAACATTAACTTTAAAGGATTTGTTGATGCGGTAGTAAAAGTGGGCAATACCTATCATCTATTTGATTGGAAGACTTGCTCTTGGGGGTGGGACTCTCGAAGGAAGGCGGAAAAGCTCGTTACATATCAGCTCACACTATACAAGCACTTCTTCTGTCAGAAGCACAAAATCGATCCAAAAAACGTAGAGACTCACTTTGCCTTACTAAAAAGAACGGCCAAAAAAGACCGGGTAGAAATATTTAGAGTAACAAGCGGCTCCCAAAAAACTGAGAATGCCCTTAAACTTCTATACCAAGCAATCTATAATATCACTAAAAGATTTACGATCAAGAACCGGCTTAGTTGCCACAAGCCCTTTCCCTGTAAATTGCTTAATACTGAACACTGTACATAAGGAACACACATGTCTGAAAAAATCAAGATCTTCACGATTGGCGATCACCCTTTATCACCATCAGGAGTAGGATCCCAATCTAAATATATTATTGAAGGGATGTTAAAAACAGGAAAGTACCAGTTTTTCTCCTTCGGGGGCGCCATAAAGCACCCTGATCATAATCCACAACACACAGAAGAATGGGGAGAAGACTGGATTATTTGGCCAGTTGATGGCTACGGTAACGCCGATATGGTTAGGGCCATGCTCCACCAAAATAAGCCCGATATTATGTGGTTTATGACGGACCCTAGGTTCTATACTTGGTTATGGTCAATAGAAAATGAGATCCGCTCCCACGTTCCTATGATTTACTATCACGTGTGGGATAACTACCCATACCCCACTTTTAACAAACCGTGGTATGCCAGTAACGATCATATTGCATGCATTTCCAAGCTCACCCACGACATAGTTCAAACAGTGGTTCCGGACGTTGAGAGTAGTTATATCCCACACGCGGTCGACGCAGAGGTCTTTCGCCCGCTGCCACAAGAAAATATAACACAATTCCGACAGAGCCGCGGCATAGATGATAGATTTGTGTGTTTTTGGAACAACCGCAACGCTCGCCGAAAGCAATCTGGAACACTGATTTTTTGGTTTAAAGAATTTTTAGACAAAGTGGGGCATGACAAGGCCACCCTTATTATGCATACAGATCCAAAAGACATTCACGGACAAGATTTAGAAGCCATTATTCATGAATTGGGGCTCACCTCGGGACAGGTATTATTCTCACGCGATAAAGTACAACCTACAGATCTTGCTATGGTATATAATATGGCCGACTTGACGATCAATATTTCGGATGCTGAAGGATTTGGCCTGGCGACGTTAGAATCACTCTCGTCAGGCACCCCTATTCTCATTAATAAAACCGGAGGCCTCCAAGATCAGATAAGTGATGGGGAAACCTCTTTTGGAATCGGCCTAGAGCCCAGCTCGAAAGCAATAATCGGCTCACAGGATGTTCCTTACATTTATGAAGACAGGCTCAATAAGGATGACTTCCTCGAAGCGCTAACAACTCTGTATGAGATGCCGGCCGAAGAAAGGGTAGCCCTAGGACACGCCGGCCGTAAATTTACGGAGACTCAATTTAATTTTGAAACATTCACCAAGAGCTGGGATGAACTATTCACTCGTGTTTACGAAGAAATGGGCTCCTGGGAAGACCGCAAGGGCTATAGCCCATATACTGTAAAGGAATATTAAAGTGCAGAAGAAAATTTTAATTAAAGCTCCGATTTTATCGCGATCGGGTTATGGAGAACAATCTCGATTTGCTCTCCGTGCTCTGCGTAGCCGCCCTGATCTTTTTGACATTTACATTGTTAATATCCCGTGGGGGCGCACGGGCCAAATCATCGAGCACAACGAAGAAACTGATTTCATTAAGATGTCAATGACAAAGACAGCAGAATACGTTCAGCGCCAAGCGCCATTCGATATATCTCTGCAGATAACAGTGCCAAATGAATTTGAAAAAATCGCACCTGTGAACATCGGATACACTGCCGGTATTGAGACTACCAAAGTGGCCCCAGAATGGATAGATAAAAGTAACCAAATGGTCGACCGTCTGATTGTCGTCTCTAACCATGCAAAAAAGGTTTTCGAAAACACCAAATACACGGTTAAGGACCAAGCTGGAAATGACTATCCTAATTGGGGACTGACAGTCCCGGTAAGCGTGGTTAACTACCCGGTGCACGAAAGGGAAAGTTCGCCTGTTGATGTTGAGTTTACTACAGAAAATAACTTCCTAGTGGTCTCCCAGTGGGGGCCCCGTAAGAATCTCGATAATACTATTAAGTGGTTTGTGGAGACGTTTAACGACGACGATTCCGCCGGCTTGGTTCTCAAGACTAATACCGCCAATGATTCAATAGTTGATAAGTATCATACTAGCGCCCGTTTAGATAACCTATTAAGGGATTATGAAAACAGAAAATGCAAGATTTACTTGATCCACGGCGACCTGACCGCAAACGAGTTAACTTGGCTTTATCGTCATCCTACGATGAAGGCTCTTGTCAACATTGGCCATGGCGAGGGATATGGTCTCCCTCTGTTTGAGGCAGCTTATAATGGTTTGCCCCTACTCACGGTTACTTGGAGCGGCCATATGGATTTCATTTGCAAACCAAACAAAAAAGGAAAAAACTTCCCTCGTGTTGTTGGCGTCGATTACGATCTTAAGCCAGTTCAGAAAGAGGCCGTCTGGCCCGGAGTTATTCAGGAAGATTCTATGTGGGCGTTTGCGCGAGAAGCATCTTACAAGAGAGGGCTGAAAGAAGTCCTTGAAAAAGAGAAGCATAACAAGCAGGTTGCAACAGCGCTTCAAAAGCATATTTTGGAAACCTTCACTGCCGAGAAGATGTATGAACAATTTATTTCAAGCATCTATAATCCTTCGGACGAAGAGGTTGAGTGGATGAATACCCTAGGGGAGATTGAAATCTTGTAATGTCCTGTCTCTTTTTATCTGACCTTTATAGTGACCAGATTAATGGAGGGGCGGAAAACAACGATGCAGTCCTCATTCAGCATCTGCGAGATAAAGGAGTTGAATTGGAGTGTCGTTCTACTAAGGATATCACCCCCGATGAGATAAGTGCATTTAACTGTATTATTTTATCTAATTTTATACTCCTAAGTGAGCAAGCAAAAGCTCATTTAACTAATAATTGTCGCTACGTGATTTATGAGCATGATCACAAATATATTAATACCCGTGACCCTTCCAAGTTTGTAGATTTTAAAGCTCCCCCTGCGCAGCTTATTAATGCCGACCTATATGCTAATGCTGCACAGGTGGTGGTGCTAAGTAAAATATGTAAGTCGGTGGTGGAGAAAAACCTTGGCATTAACAACGTACACAGTATAGGAACTAGCCTGTGGTCAACCAAGAAGTTTAAGTTCATTAAGCAATTAATCAAAGGTGCCACAAAGACAAAGGACCTCGCAGTTTTAAATTCACCCAACCCAACCAAAGGGACTATACCTGCGGTTGAATTTTGTAAGACAAACGGAATGAGCCCAGACCTCATTAACTCCCCAGACCAGTATGAGTTTCTTCAAATTTTAAGTGAGTATCGCACCCTATTGTTTATCCCTCAGGTATTAGAGACCTTTTGCCGTTTGGTGGCAGAGGCCAAGATGTTGAATTGTAACATACAGACAAAAAAAAACTTAATTGGGCTTATGAGTGAACCTTACTCCGACCAGTCGGGGCTAGAATTGCTGGAGACCCTAGAGAAGAAAGTTGAGGAAGCTCTAGATCATTTTTATGAGTTGGTGACAGAATGATAATAGGACTATCTTCAGATCATAATGGTGTTGAACTCAAAACGAAGATGGCGCAATATCTCCGCGATCAAGGAGATTTTAAGGTTATTGACATAGGTCCGTTTTCCTCTACTAAAAAAGTCGATTACGTCGATTATGCTAGCCAACTCTCACAGATGGTGAGCAATGGCGATCTAGATCGCGCTATATTAATCTGTGGTACCGGAGTTGGAATGAGTATCGCAGCCAACCGGTTTGAGAAAGTCCGTGCCGCATTGGTTCACAACGTTATGACGGCACCCAAATGTCGTGAGCACAATAACTCCAATGTGTTGTGCTTAGGTGCTTGGACCACCTCCGAAGAGGAGAATTTTGAAATCTTAGATTTGTGGCTGCAAACTATCTTTGGAGAAGGTCGACATGTGAAGCGCGTAGAGAAGCTTTCGTCGCACCGCGCCAACATTGTATTTACAAGTGGTGTATTCGACATTTTACACGCTGGTCATATAGAACTACTACGATTTGCTAAATCATTGGGGGACCGTCTTATTGTTGGCTTGAACTCTGATGAAAGTGTTAAGAGAATTAAGGGGCCCCATCGCCCCATTACAATGCAGGAAGACCGAAAAGGCCTTTTGGAAGCACTCCTAGAAGTCGACGAGGTCGTTATCTTCGATGCGGACAGCCCCGCAGACTTAATATCAGATATATCCCCCACCATTCTTGTAAAAGGTGGCGAGTGGACGGTGGATGAAATTCGATCCCGCGACAGCATCCCGGCCGAAATAGAAATCAAGGTATTTCCTATTGTAGGAAAATATTCTACAACAAACATTATCAATCAGATCTCGCAAGTGGATGACGGTGAGAAACAATGACATTCCTTAATCAAAACATCTTAGTTATAGGCGACTCAATCCTGGATCATAAAGTATTTTGTAAAGCTGTTGGACTCTCACTGGAGACACCAACTCTCAAGACGCGTCTCGACAAAGAGGAATATTCCTTTGGCGGCGCCGCCAATGTTGTCAATAACTTGCTATTGTTGGGAGCCAAGGTAACCTTTGTGACGCCCCTTGCAATAGATTCTCACCGACATCATTATCTTGGATGGAATCAGACAAACTTAACTGTTAAGCCACTGCAGTTTGACGGAACAAATGTGGTCAAATCTCGATACTGGATTTCTAAGGGAGACGGCCTCTATAAGTATCTTCAGGTTAATCAAGGTACTAAATTTAATGATCCTCAGCTTGTCATAAGCACTCTTACAGAGCTTTTGTATACAGATAGATATGATAAAGCCATATTGGTGGATTATCGCGGCGGCCTCTTTGAACAGAAAGAGGAAGTAAAATTAATTTTGGACATTTTGTATGGGCACCACATAAAAACGTACGCCGCATCACAGATGTCAGATAGAAAAGGTCAATATGATATTTTCGAAGGGGCCGGCCTTATATGCTTAAATCGCGAGGAAGCTGCAGCTTTGGTGGCGGGGTTCGAACCCACAGATGAAAAATTGAACGAATTGTCCGCGCAATTGGGGGCCCGAGTATGTGTAACACTTGGCGCAGACGGAAGCATCCTTAGTAGTCCGTCAGGCGCCGTTAGAGCGGCCGCACACCAAGTTGAAACTATTGACACCTGTGGAGCAGGAGACAGCTTCCTGGCAGCGCTGGTGGCGTCTGACGAGGATTTGGCTTTTAGTAATAAATGGGCCGCGGCATCGACATTGCAAATAGGCACAAATGCACCAAGTTTAGAGGAGGTGTTGTCATGGAGGTGAAGCAGCTCGTTCTAGATGCCAATCGCTGGATTGTTGAGAAGGGGCTAGTTAGTCTTACTTGGGGGAATGTTAGTGCCCTCGATGCCTCGTCTGCGGCGCTTATTATTAAGCCCTCTGGAATATCTCTCAAAGAGGCCACAGAAAAGGATATGTCTGTCGTAGCGTGGGATGGCTCGCTATTAGATGGCAAAAAGCCATCTGTTGACACCCCTACTCATCTTGAATTATATGAGCGCTTCCCTGAAGTTCGATGTGTTATCCACACTCATTCTAAATACGGCACCATCTTTGCCCAAGCTAACCGATCGGTTCCTTGCCTTGGTACTACCCACGCGGATTATTTTGCAGGAGACATCCCCTGTGTTCCACACCCTAACGAAAATCAAATAAATACAGATTATGAAATGTTTACGGGGAGAATAATAGGTGAATATTTTAAGAAAAATAGTTTAAACTATAATCACATTCCTGGATGCATAGTGCAGGGACATGGCGTATTTACGTGGGGAGAAACGATAGACAAGGCACTTGAAACAGCCTATGTCTTAGAGTTAGTGGCAGAAATGGCGTTTAAAACCCTTGCACTAGATTCTTACAGTTACTTAGCAGATTTTGTAGCTGAAAAACATTTTGCACGAAAGCACGGACAGACAAGTTATTATGGACAATGAAATAAAATACGGCCGACAAGAGCTACCTCCCGTTACAACGGTTGTTAAAGAGGTCGAAAAGTACTGGGGTGGTATGAAAACCCTATTCGAGAATGACCTGTACTCCGTCAAGAGAATCTTTATGAAAAAAGATACTCAGAGTAGTATGGAGTATCATGTGAAAAAAGAGGAATCTTATTACATCGAATCTGGAAAGCTTAAAGTAGGTACCCGTATAGGCCGCGCCGTGAATACCTCACTGATACTTAATCAGGGTGATGTATTTCATATACCAGTAGGGTTTATGCATATGCGCATAGCTCTAGAAGATACTGTTATTATAGAGTTCTCCACACTAGATGATGATGGTGACTCGCATATAGTAGAAGATGGGAAAACATATACCCACGTAGACGACCCTTGGGCTCGCCCTCGGCAAACAAAGAAAGAGACTTAAAATGAAACTGTTTATTGATACAGCAAACCTAGAAGAAATTGAAAGCGCTTTAGAGCGCGGAGTAGTACAGGGAGTGACGACTAATCCATCCCTCTTATCGAAAGAGCCACAGGCGGACTTTTATTCCCATATTCAAAAGATAGCAAACTTATGTACCGAACTCGCACCTGGTATTCCGCTCTCGGTTGAAGTCTTTGCAGAAGAGGCTGACGAAATGATAGCCCAGGCTCAGGAGATTATGAAGACTATAGAATATACTAACTTAAATATCAAGGTGCCGATCGGCTATGATGAATTGCGAGTCATTAGTGAGCTGAAAGAATTAGGTATCCCGGTTAATTGTACCTGCTGCTTCACAGCGACCCAGTTGCAGTTAGCTGCATTGGCCGGTGCACGCTATGTCTCGCTCTTTTATAATCGAGCACTCGATAGCCAGATCGATGCTATTGAGATTTTAGAGCGCACGCGTGCATTTATTGATTTTAATGAACTTGAGTGTGAAATAATTGCTGGCAGTATTCGTAATGCTTATGACCTAGAGGACTGTTGGGCCGCCGGCTGCGATATTGTTACCGCAGGACTCCCTGTTATTAAGAAGTCCGTATCCCACCTCAAAACAGATGAATCGGTTAATGGATTTTTGAAGGATTTCGCAGCATGGATAAAATGACCTATGTAATTGATATCGACGACACCATATGCCGAACAAACGAAAGCGACTATGAAAATTCAGAGCCGATGCAACATCGCATAGATGCTGTTAATAAGCTCTATGATGACGGCCACACGATTTTGTTTTTGACCGCGCGCGGTATGTGCCGCAACAAGAACCATCAATTAGACGCTATTGCAGAACTACACAAGTTTACGCATGATCAGCTGGTAAGATGGGGAGTTAAATTTCATAAGCTTTTCTTAGGTAAGCCGGCCGGAGATATCTACATTGATGACAAGGGCTGCAAGGATATAGATTTTTTTGATGAGTGATGGGCACCTAATAGCTGGCCCTTGGGTTGGAGAATTCGGATGGGAGCTATATGCGTGGCAGGGATATGTTCGCGCGCTCTCTCGAAGCTTCTCCAAAACAACAGTTATTTCTAGGCCTAATTCGCAATACTTATATGAAGACTTTGCTGATAGGTTTATACCGTATACTCCCACCGGAGGTCACCCCGATGCTTTTTTGATGCACGGGTTTGATATGAATACCTCGTTGAGAGAAGTTGTACAGGAGAACCAAATACAAACTGGACCCCATACAACTTTGTTTACACCTCGCCGTCTTGGGAACCCTCCTTATACTCATTATGCTACACCGGTCGAGGTGGGGACATTCGCAATAGTTCCAGAATACCATATGTATGGTACAAAAAACGCGACCGCAGAGTTTGACTACTTGTTTCATATTCGCAATCGTGATATGCGCGCTGAAGACAATTGGGATAAAGAGAAGTGGAGTGTCTTAAGGGACCTGCTCGGTACCGATAAGAAGATAGGCTGCATTGGCACTACTAGTCAGTCAGGCCTGGTCGAAGGGACCACAGACCTGAGAGGTATTTCTCTAGAGGAAACATGCAATACCATCAAGGGGTGCAGAGCAGTTTTCGGACCTTCCTCGGGTCCTATGCACCTTACAAGTCTGTGCGGGGTACCTCACGTAGTGTGGTCGGTTAAAGACCAGGTCCGATATACAGAAAATTGGAATCCATTTAATACTCCGATTCTTTACTTGAACGAGCAGGGATGGCGCGCCAAACCGCAGTTTATCTATGACAAGTACCAGGCTTGGACAGGAGCTTAAGTGTCACAGATAGTTTTTACAAACGGATGCTTTGATATTCTGCATCGAGGACATTTCGAGCTTTTAAAGTATTGTAAATCCTTGGGAACTGTCATAGTGGGCTTAAACAGCGATGCTAGCGTAGCACGCCTTAAGGGCCCAACCCGACCTTTTTTCAATACCACGGACAGACAGTTTGCACTAGAGAGCTGCAGCTATGTGGATAAGGTGGTGGTATTCGACGAGGATACACCATACAATCTCATCAAAGAATTGGCGCCCGCTATTGTCGTAAAGGGAGGCGATTATAAAGCCGAAGAAGTTGTAGGTTATGATCTAGCCGAGGTGAAGATTTTTAATTTTGTTGATGGTTATTCAACAAGCAAAGTATTAGAAGAGAAGGAAGATGTTTAAGATATTACTGATTGGCGATGCTTGCGAGGATGTATATCATTATGGCTCGATCGATCGATTGTGTCCGGAAGCACCGGTACCTATCGTGAGACACACCCACACCGAAACCCGGGACGGCATGTGTCTGAACGTAAGAAACAACCTCCAGACGTTTGGTATGTCCGTTGAGGTTTTGTGCAATGCTGAGCTGATTCAAAAACAGCGTTTTGTAGACCTTCGAACAAAACAGCACTTACTTCGAGCCGACTTCGGGGAAAACGAAAGATTAACTCAATGCGACGCTGCAAAAGTCGAAAACTATGACTTCGCGTCTTTAGATGCGGTGGTGATAGCAGATTACAATAAAGGATTTGTCGAAAAAGAAGTCATCGAGATTGTGACGAAGAAGGCTGCGGCAGAAAACATTAACGTCTTTGTTGACTCTAAAAAAAGCGACCTGAGCGCGTATAAGAATTGCATCATAAAGATTAACAAATTAGAATTCAATAAGCTGAAAAAACAACCAGAACAGTGTGAGCTGATTATAACAATGGGAGAAGAGGGGGCCCGATGGAATGGAAACACATACCCCACAGAAGCCTGTGATGTGTTTGATGTGTGCGGTGCCGGCGACACTTTCTTGGCAGCCCTGGTTTATGAACAACTCGAAACTAAGTCAATCGAAAAAGGAATTCAGTTTGCTAACCATTGCTCACGCTTGGTGGTGGGCAAATTTGGAACGTACACACTAACTTCCGAGGATGTTAAAAATATAAGAGACAAGGGAGAAAATCAAAATGAAGTTTGTACCTAAAGGCTGGGGCTTTGAAAAGTGGATTGTTAATAACGAAGAGTATTGTGGAAAATTACTTTACTTTGTTAAGGGCAAAAGATGCTCTTGGCATTATCACGTATTAAAAGATGAAGTATTTTATATACAATCAGGGAAAATTCTGGTAAAATATTCGGAGAGTGATGATCTTGAATCAGCCGAAGAGAAAACTTTAGAGCGCGGAGACAATTTTCACGTATATCGAGGATTGCGTCATCAGATGGTTGCTCTAGAGGACACCGAGCTGTTTGAGTTCTCAACTCAGCACTTTGACTCGGATAGTCATAGGATTATTAAAGGAGACTAAATGTATAATTTCCGTATGCCCACGGTTCCGAAGAAAAAAGAGAGGTATGTTTACCCCAACAAGCAGGCCCCATATGAGAAGGTTTGTTTTGGCATTCGAGGCCAGTTCGGCGATATCGTGATGCAAGAGCCGGGCTTGAGAAAGTTTATTGAAGAAAATCCAGAAACTAAGATAGTTTTTGCTGTTTCTGAGCCCTATAAGGACATTCTTCCCCTTTTTGAGAACTATCATGAGAACATAGTAGGCTTCAAAGTCTGGGAGGGATACAATGACTGGCCCACAGAAGCTGATCGGAAGTATATGGAAGACGAGAACTTCGACGCACTGTTTCCTCCGGACATCCCTTTGCATGCCCAGCCGGACTGGGCCCACCGCCGCCACATCACCACAGAGACAGCTTTGATGATCGGGGTTACGTCCGGTGACACGAATATACAGCTTAAAATGCCAGCAGATGTCGAAAAAGAGCCGAAAACGGTCGGATTGCACCTGTTTTCGAGCAAGTGGCCAGGGGGCGCAAGATCCGTGGATGTGCAGAAACAGACTTCTATTGTCGACCATATAGTTGCCAAAGGCTATAAAGTATACCAGTTGTCGGCCCCGGACCAGCCGCGCATCCCAAATACAACCTTTTCGGAGGGCTCCTATTTTGATTCGTGTAAACGAATGCTTACTACGGACCTTTTAATCACTTGCGACTCCGGGATGCCCTGGATTGCGTCAGCGTACGACCACCCTATGGTGGGGCTGTACTCGACGGCCTATAACCCGCTTATAGAAACCACTAAAAACTGGCAACCGGAGAACCCTAATGCCGTTTTCTTAGAGGGTCCGCTCGCCAATGATATACCACTAGAGGTGGTTTTGGCTGCGATAGATGGAAAGTTAGAGGACTAGACCATGAGAATTTCCCTTATTACGCCGCCGTCAAAGAATATTGAGCCTTGGGTACCCATATTAGAAGAGAAGGGCGTAATCGTTCATTTAAATTCTGTACACCCTGAGTGCGATTTTATTATCAATACAACCCAGGTGTGGATTCATTTGGCTCAAATGTTTCATCAAGCCTTTCCGGACATTCCGCTGATCAATTATACCTTAGATTTTTATAAGACCGTGTGGACAGCCCCCAATCCTCACAACTACAATTGGCCGCTTTATAAGGACTATATTGGTCGATGCGAAGAAGTGTGGTGCATCTCAAGCGATGTGATGTTGAGAATGAAAGAGGAGGGAATAGACCCTGAGAAATGCCTCATGATGAAGATCTGGGCACGCTTTTTTGACTATGACGGGCCCATTCTAGATAAACGCTATATTTTTAATCCTATTCGTCCGTATGTTGCTGATAAAAACTATGGCTGGTTGGACCGAGCATGCGAAGAACTACAAATTCCTGTTGTTAAGAGCGGCAATCAGCTAACAGAAGAGCAATTTCAAAAAGTTATTGCCGAGTGCAGCTTTATGTGTACTGAATATCACGAGACTTCAACAGGGGGACTGACGCTTCTAGAAGGATATAAGCTCGGCAAGCCTTCTGTAGTTAGTGACTCTCCGTATGAGGGGGCTAAAGATTACCTGGGAGACAAAGCTATTTACTTTGATGACAATAGTTACGAAGATTTCAAGAGAGTCATCAAGGAGACCTGGGAAAATCCGCCGCAACTGGATTTAAAAGAGTGTGAGGCTTATTGCGATACACACCCCACCCTTGAAGAAACAGTCGATGTTATGATTGCCCGTATGCAAATACTCAAAGAAAGAGAGAACGAAAATGGATAAAGCCACCATCAGATACCAACAGAGATTGGTCGTAGATCACGAGATCGTGTTTCATGATCTACTAGAAACCGGAATGAATATGGATAAGCATATTATTTCAGGGACAGCGTTTCAACGCCCAGACCACAACTTTCAGCCATTGCTGCGTTTGGTTAAGAAGGGGTCGGTAGTTTATGATTTGGGGTCCTATATAGGCACCTTTGCTATCCCGATGGCTATCGAAGGTATGGAAGTGTATGCCTTTGAAGGGTTCCCAGACAACTATGAACGATGCAAGAAAAATACGGAGCCCTATAACGTAACAAACTATCAAGTGGCAGTAAGCAATAAGCAGTACACGGAGAGGACTCTATTCCGAGATTGCCAAAATGCAGCCGAGGGTCACGAGCCCCGTGAAATCACCTATGTGCGTCTTGATGATTTTGTAAAGGAAAAAAAGATTCCCCCTCCTGCATTGGTAAAGATGGATATCGAAGGGATGGAAACGCTGGCACTGCACGGCATGACCAATCTTTTAGAAAATGTGCGTCCTATATGGAGCATGGGGTATCACTTTAAGTTCTATACAGAGGGTGACCCAGATGGCGTAGAGGGCTACCCTGGCTGGATTGATGTGAAGGATGGTGGGTTTGATTTTAATAAGTTTACTGAGTTGGGATATTTAATCTTCGACGAAGCTGGACGCAGAGTTCCTCCACAAATACTTGACATTCGCGGCGGAGAGTTTACATTTATACCTAGGGAGAAGATTAAAGCAAAATGAAAATGTCAAAAACAAGATTAGAGCAGATTTTCAACGAACAGTTTGAAGGCTTAGAACCAAACCCAGCAATCCCAGGACCTGAGGTCTTTAGGCCTCGTTCGAATATGTCCACCGAAGATATATTTATGGAAATGCTAGCTTGTTTTAAAAATGAAGGCATAGAAACCTTTGAAGAGGTGTGGGAAAGCTTGGGTGTCCCCGATGGCCAGGAATACGCGATAATTTGGGCTCCCTAAGAAATAAAATGAAAAAAGTCTGCATTGCCACATCTCGCCCCATCGGCCAAAAATGCATTGCGTGGGCAAAAGATAATACGCCCCCCGGCTTTGAACTAACAGAAGAGCTAGAGTCTGCCGACATCATTATATCTGTTATGTATGAAAAAATATTAAGCTCCGATTATATTAATGACCGTGTCTGTTTTAATTTTCATCCCGGAGTACTACCCGAATACAAGGGCTCAGGTGCCTTTAGTTGGGTCATCATTAATCAAGAGGACAAAGCCGGCGTTACACTCCACTTGATCGACCGTGGCATTGATACGGGAGACGTTATCGAGATAAGAGAGTTTTTGATAGGGAAGGAAGATACCGCACACTCGCTATTTATAAGAGGAGAGTCCCTTCTTTTTAAAATGTTTAAGGACTGGTATACTGATTTGATCAGGGGACACTTCGTTGCAACGCCGCAACGCAGCAAAGGGCGCCTCTATTATAAAAAAGACTTACAGAAAGCTAAGAATTTAACTAGATTTATCAAAGCTTTTTATTTTCCTAACAAAGAGGCAGCCTACTATATTAACGATAAAGCAGAAAAAATCTATTTAAATTTTAAAGAGGAGTAAATAATGAGAAATATTCAAAATTGCAATGTATGTGTAATCGGAGGAGCCGGCTTTTTGGGCTCCAAGCTGGTGGATCATTTAGTCGACGATCGGAACTGCAATGTTATCGTTTTAGACAACCTTATCACTGGTTTGAAAAAACATATCCACCAAGACGCCACTTTTAAGTGGTTTGACATCCGAGATGATGAGAACGAGCTAGCAAAGATTTTTACGGAAAACAATGTTGAATATGTTTTTAATTATGCGGCCGAGCCATATATCCCCGAGTGCTTTGAGCGCCCCATGCATTTTTTCGATATCAATGCGACTTCAGTTCTTCGTGTGTTGAGTGCCTGCCAGAAAGCAGATATTAAAGGGCTGCTGCAGGTGTCCTCAGCCGAGATATATGGGGATATGAAGGGAAAGATCACCGAGTCTGACCCGATTGTTCCTCACTCAACTTACGGTGTCTCCAAGGTCGCAGCCGACGGCCTAGTTCAGGTACGCTGGCGGGAAGGGAAAGTCCCAGCAATTGCTATGAGACAGTTTAACTGTGTCGGCGAGCGCGAATCACACCCCTACGTGATTCCCGAAATTATTTATCAAATGGATCAATCCAATAAGATAAAGCTGGGTAACAACTCCTTTAGAGATTTTCAGTATTCTGGCGACGCCGTAAGAATGGCTGTGGAACTGTTGGAAAAGGGTGAGTTTGGTGAAGTTTATAATATGGGGAGTGAAGGCGGCATCCAAATTTATGATCTTGCCAGGCTTATTGGCAAACTGATGGGCCACGAGAGTGTTGAGATTGAGACAGATCAATCCCGCGTACGGCCATGGGAAATATGGCATCTTCAATCAGATAACACAAAGCTATATTCAGTTATAGGTCAAAAAACTCCTACGCCTCTTGAAGAGGCCCTACAAAAAACAATAGATTATTATGTTAAAAATGGAAGAAAATGGGATTGGTGATTCGTGGATTTTTATAAACAACTGGAACAAGAATATTGTAATCATTTAGGTACCAAAAGAGCCATTTCTGTTAACACAGGAACTGCGGCTCTTCACGTCGCGATCGAAGCCTTGTGTCTTCCACCAGGATCAAAGGTCATAGTACCGGATTTCACTATGTATGCTAGCGCATTGGCTGTTTACTATGCGAGATTAGAGCCGGTTTTCGTAGATTGTGATGATAATCTTCTCATTGATTTAGATAAGGTCGAGCGCGCTATTGATAAAGACGTGAAAGTTTTGATGGTAACCCATGTATATGGTAGAGTCGTGGATATGTCTCGTGTTATGAAGATAGCACAAAAATATAATCTTAGAGTAATAGAAGACGCTTGCGAAGCCCAGGGCGCCCATCATTGTGATAAACCTGTTGGATCGTTTGATATAGGGTGCTTTTCCTTTTATAGAAATAAAATTATTTGTGCTGAAGAGGGGGGGATCGTGGCCAGTAATGATGTTAAGTTTATGAAAACCGTAGAAGATATGAAAAGTATGTCCTTCGGCGATCGCCATGATTATTATCATAAAAAAATAGGATTCAACTACAGGATGACGAATTCCCAAGCAAAAATGGCTTTACAGTCTTTAGCTAGAGTAGAACAAAACTTAAAAAAGAGGGAAAAAATTAAAGATTTTTATAATAAATCGATAGATGAGATCTTTCATATGCCGGATAATCGAGAGGTCTGCTGGGTTTATGATATACACCACCCAGCCTCTAGTATTGTTGTCGATCGATTGAAAGAGAAAAATATCAAGGCCAGACATGCATTTAAGCCAATGAGTCTTCAACCTCTTTTCAAGAAATCTAAAATCGGCGGAAACTCTTTGCGTTTCAGCGAAGACGTTTTCTATATTCATTTAGATTTGAAAAAGACCTTTAAAGAAAGGGCGTATGAAAGTGATATTATTTCTAAAGTTTTAGAAGAAGAGCTTCGTGAGCACTCAGAGAAGATTGGCCAGACTTAACAAAAATGGAGATATTTAAGTGAGATTTTTAGTTACAGGCGCCACCGGTTTCGCTGGCCCGCATATGATAAACCGGATTTTAGCTGATGGCCACGAAGTTGTTGCTATGGCCAGAAATTTAGAAACTGCTCCGGGCATTGAAAACATTGTTGGGGAAAATATTAATAAAATTGAATTTGTATATGGAGACCTAGCTGAGTTAGATTCTCTATCTGCAATTTTTGCAAACGACACCTTTGACGGCGTGTTTCATCTGGGCGCCTTTGCACACCCACCTTCCTCTTTTGTCACACCGCTTTTGGCTAGCCAAACCAACATCTTAGGAACCGCTCGCATCTGTGATGAGATCCTAGAGCGAATGCCTGACTGTATTTTAATGAATTGTTCTACCCCCGAGGTGTATGGAATATGCCCCGGCGATCGAAAGATTAAAGAAGACACACCTCTGGTCCCCAATAACCCCTATGGTGTTTCAAAAGCCGGCGCCGATATGTATGTTCTTGAGCGCGCTGCCACAACCGGGTTGAAGACCTTCTTAACACGCGCATTCTCACATACTGGACCCCGCCGCGGCCCAAATTTTTCAATATCTTCGGATGCAATCCAAATCGCGCGCATCCTTAGAGGACAGCAGGAGCCCATCATCAAAATTGGAAACATGGCTGCCCTACGAATTGTGGCTGATGTCCGCGACATTGTTGACGTTTATTATCAGTTAATGCTTAAGTTTATGGAAGGTGCCATTGAAACCGGCGACATCTTTCATATTGCTGGAAACGATTTGCACACAATGCAACACTATTTAGACCTGATGCTGGGGATCTCGGGACTCACAGACAAGGTTACGCTAGAAATAGAACCAAAGTTTTTACGAAAAGTGGAGATCCCCGTACAAATACCTGACGACTCCAAGGTCAGAGCTTTATTGGGATGGGCGCCTACTATTCCTATTGAAGAAACGCTTGAAGATTTGGTAAACTATTGGTTGGGAGAAATAGATCATGGGAATTAAAGACGTAGATGCGCACAAATTAATGTACTACCCTGAAGAGGTAGCAAAATGGCTGACAACGGGTGCCACAACTCCGTTGCATGTTGAGATTGGACCAACGAACCGTTGTAATCATCACTGTAGTTTCTGCAGCGTTGATTGGGCAACTCACGGAAAAGTACTGATTGATACTGAGGTATTGGAGAAGGCTATTCATTCGATGGCTGATGTTGGTGTAAAATCAATATATTTTGCTGGCGAGGGAGAGCCTATGCTTCACCCTGACATCGGCAAGTTTTTGCAAGCCGGCTGGAATCGTGGCATTAAAACCTCGATGGCTACAAATGGATCGAGATTGACCGAAAAGATGATCCCGGAAGTACTACCGTATCTATCGTGGGTACGATTTAGTATGGATGCAGCAACTCCGGATACACACAAATCAATTCATAAGAATAAAGACTTCGATCGTATTATCAAGCACCTTCGAGCGGCCACTGCATATAAAAAAGAGCACAACTTAGAGGTAGAGCTTGGCGCTCAGTTCATCGTGTTAGAAGAGAATCTGACCGAACTGGAACAGTTCGCTGATCTTATGAAGGATGTGGGAGTCGACAATATTCAGTTTAAGCCACACCACAACCACCCCAAGAGTGCTTCCAACCCCACTCTTTACAACCTGACAGACGAAGATCTAAAACAACGCCTGGTGGCTCGCAGCACAGATGACTTTATTGTTATGGTTCGAAGCCGAAACATTCAAGAACTACCGGTTATTGATGGTCAAAGCCACAATTATTGCTATAAGAAGTGCTATGCATATAACTTCCTGACGCTAATTGATGCATACGGGGAGTGCTATGGTTGCAATGTTTTCTATAACACACCTGATTATAGCTTTGGGAATATTCACAAGCAGTCCTTCGAAGAAATCCATACGAGCGGACAGGTCCAAGACACAATGGAACGTGTTGCAGAACTAGACCATGTACAGTGTGGTAACTATAAGTGTCGTCCTCATGTTTTAAATGAATATCTTCATCGAGTTAAAAACCCCGAGAAGAACGACGAATTTATTTAGCAAGAGGTTCAAATGAAAGTACTTTATATTGGGGTATTTGATAACAATCATAAGTCTACAAATACATCCCAACTGCTTTCTCTTAAGCGCGCCGGCGCACAAGTTGTTGGATACAACTACAAAGACAAAGCTGAAAAACTAGGCTTCGCCGGGAGAGATACTGATCTGGTTAATCTGGTGAGAGACCGAGATTTTGATTTGGTTTTGTATAGCAAGTGCAACTTACTAAGTTATGATGTGTTTGAAAATATCAGGCAGCAAACGACAACTGCAATGTGGTTTATGGACCCTCTTCAAACATATGATAGGGAGATGAAAGAAAAGACCAAATTGGTGGATTATTTTTACTGTGATAAGAACAACGTTTTGTGTGAAGCACTAAAAATCAATCCAAATTCACACAGGGTATGCGAAGGATATGACGAAAGTGTAGACCGGCCAATCGAGAATGTAAATAAATCTTATGACGTTAGTTTCATCGGAGGCCTATATGGCCATCGCATAACACAGATTTCGTCGATGAGACACCCGGTGAAAATTATAACGAACGCATATGGAAAAGAACATGCACATAGTGTGGCGAAGTCTAGGATAAACCTAAATCTTTGCACAACTCGCGGCGCGTCAGATCGAGTATATAAGGTTATGGCCGCCGGAGGCTTTTTAATTACTGATGACTGGGACGGCCGCGAAGATGACTTTGTTGATGGGAAAGACTTAGTTGTTTTTGAAAACATCGAGGATTTAGATCAGAAGATAGATTACTATTTAAGTAATCCAGTGATTAGTGATAAAATAGCAAGAAGTGGGCAGAGAACAGTCCAGAAGTTTACGCGCCTGAATTGGGCGCAAGAGATCTTGAGCTTAACCGTAGCCCACTAAAGAACGGAGAATAAAATGAAGAAAAAGAAAGAAGAGGCCCCCCGCGGCCCAACCAGGAGCGAAGTTAAAGAAATTGTGCAAGAGATAGTCCGGGGCGCCCTGCATACTCAAGCGCGCGAATTGGAAGCTCACTTAAGAGATATCCACTCACGAATAATGGCCCTAGAACGGAAACCATAATAATGACATTATCTAATCAAGCCATAGGAGCCCTAATGATGGCTCTTCAAAAATCTTTAATGGAACAAAGCGACATAGTCCCTGTCCTATTAGGAATGGACTTCGTTACAACGGAGGAGGGAACCCTTCAGGTTACAAACCCGCCCGTTGTTTCTTTAGAGGGCGTAACCCCTCCTTTCACAGATGAGGAAGAAACTACCTTTGAGGACTAGCATAGATGCCACGATATAATTATCAGTGCAAACTATGCAAAAAAACCTCAACGATAAATCATCATAGTGATGATTTGCCGGGTTGTTGTCCTTTGTGCAAAGAGGAGGGGGGATTGGTTAAAACACTAACCACCTTTAGTACTCAACATAAAACATCTAGCGTATTGCGCACAGGACAAGTTACAGAAGAATTTATAAAAGATTCACGAGAAGAATTAAAACAGCAACGGAAACAGTTGCACGAGGAACGATGACAGAACTACACTTATTTTTAATAATATCAGTTCTTCTTAACGGAGGCCTTATATGGTATGTAACAAGAATTTTAAGAAAATTTGTGTTCATATCAGAGAATTTGTCTGATCTATTTTTAACCACAAAGGCATTTCAAGTCTTTGTGAATTCATTATATGGGATGGATAATTATCATGGCGAACCTATGATACAAGAACTGGTATTTAAAATTAGTCAAGTTACTGAGGAAATAGAAATGTTTCGCGACATATTTGAATATACACTAGATGAAGAACTAGAGGAAGAACTAAATGCCGCCGCGGAAGAAAAGATCGAAGAATAAAAACCATTATTTTACAAAAGTCCATGAAGACGCAATTGTAAAATACGCCAATACTGAAGACAGGGAACTGAGGTCAAAGCTGTATGTAGAATACATTCAGCCTGCTTTTGACCAGATGGTCGATAAAATTATTTATACTTATCGTTTTACCACCCTGCCCAATATTGATTACTTAAAAGCCGACTGTAAGGTCTGGCTCACAACTATTTTAAATAAGTATGATCCGAGCAAAGGATCAAAAGCCTTTTCCTATTTTTCTGTTGTAACTAAAAACTGGTTTATCCACAAAGTTAAGCGCACCCAGAAGCGAAACAGGACCGAAGTCTTCATGGAAGATATCCTGAATGAGCTGGATGAAAATTTAGTATCGACCGAACCCACTTATCTACAAAAGCGCCAAGATATAGAATTTTGGTCTTCTCTCCATGGAGAAATTGATACTTGGGATGGCTTTATGCTGAAGGAAAACGAAAAAAAGGTTTTAATGGCTGTTCGTATTTTATTGGACTCTGCTGATACAATTGAAATTTTTAATAAAAAAGCTATTTACTTATACTTGCGAGAGATTACTGGCCTCAACACCAAACAGGTTGTTAATAATCTCAATAAACTGAGGAAGCGTTACAAAACGTTTAAAAGTAAATGGCAAAACGGCGAGATCTAAACCTAGATGAATATCTAGAAGAAACTACAAAAAACATCCGCGAGGACCGGGCGATGGCTAAGACATTGCTTATTGATGTCATGGCGGATATGAAAGCCTCTTCTGCGGAGCGCAGAGAAATGGGCCCCATCGCGGCCAAGTTTGTAGAAAACCTTCAACGCTCTAACGAACAGATGGTAAAGCTAGCATCCATCCTCCAGAGACAAAAAACTAGTAGTGTTGGTCTCACTGCGTCCGATAAAGAGGATCTGTTCGACCTTCTTAACGAGAACCAGGAGGACAAATAGCCATGGCCGACGACGACCCCGGAGCAGAGAGTAGCCTAACCCTAAAGGGCTTAAAATACGGATTTCTTAATGATGTTTCTGACACCGGTATGGAAGGCTCCACGGATCGACGACGATCGCAAGGAGTCGATTATTTACGGTCAGCAATAAATTCCAATTATCAGCGCCGCGCGCTTGAGAAAATAGCTGTTTTTACGGGGATAGTAGTGGCTGTAGGTGAGAAAATATCTATCGCCGCCCGCAATCCGGACGTTATTTTGAAACAAAACGCAGTTAACAAAAACTGGTTTTCAAACGACGAAGGGGATAACGTAAAAGTTTATAAAGTATATATCCCAGAGATAGAGTGCCGCCCAGCTCCTGCAAGTTATCGCGATCCCATTATTGCTACGTACTATGATGTATATAGCAGTTTAGGTACCGGATTCTTTGACAAAGAGCCGACAGTAGGCTCGGTGGTCTCAGTGAGGTTTGATAACCTTAATAATTTCTCTGGGCCCCGTATAATAGCTTTCGGCGAAACAATCGCCTTTCTTGACGATGTTGATGGAAATTTGCAGGCTCTTTTTGGCGGCGGTGGCTACGGTGGCGGCGGTGGCCAGTGGATGGGGGCCACGATGAAGAACCGGGGCAAAGGCCTAGGCGAATTTCAAAAGGCCTTCAGCAAGAAACCGCGCATAAAATGTGATGCAAAGCCCTCTGAGGCTCAAAAACAAGTAGCCGCCGCTCTCAATATCGATGCTGAGGTTATTATGGCCATCGGCGCAGTCGAGTCAGGAGGTCGTTCGGGCCCCACACTGCGCTTCGAACCACATTTATTTCACAGGGATGCATCATCTGCCGAGGCAGCCAAAGTACCATTTACTGCGCATAGCCCTCCTCCTACTTATAGTAGGGTAGGAAAGGAAACCAAGAAGCCCGCGTTCGATCACGCGTACA
>Ga0163108_10000604_pt1 | contig 26796 bp, 32 predicted proteins | sample Fk1155metaG_FD_109644 | JGI IMG/M metagenome (GOLD analysis project Ga0163108, IMG submission 109644) | Marine microbial communities from the Central Pacific Ocean - Fk160115 155m metaG | ecosystem: Environmental > Aquatic > Marine > Oceanic > Photic zone | place: The Central Pacific Ocean...
GGTTGTGAACAGTTCTTCCAGTTGTCTGGATGAGCACAGTTCACAACTACCACAGAAAAGAACGCAGATATGTAACTAAGAATCTGATACATCTGTTGTCTCTGTTACTACTTCTGCATCAATTTTGGTGTAAAGTTCTAGGAATGACTCTTTTGTTTCATCATCGAAACGATTTAAGCATACCTTGATTGCCTTAAGTCTATCACCAAAGATAGCAAAAGCACGTATCACATGGACTAGACGACGAGTACTGATAACTTCATCCACTCCACCTTCAGCGAAAGTCTTACGAATGATTTCTGCCCATGTACATAGGTTTGTTATGTACTCATCATCACAACAGTCCAATTCGGAACAGTAGTTGTGGAGCAGTTTCTTCTCCACCACTGGTGAAGGATACTCCTGCTCGAATGTGAGAGGGAATCTTTCTAAGAATGCTTCATTAAGCACGTTTGTTCCGACGAAACGCCCATCATCAGATCCCTTACCCTTAGTGTTTGCCGTCGCAATCACTGTGAATCCAGGAGCAGGGTATACCTGCTGACCAGTTTTCTTAAGAAAGACACCTTTCCCCTCCAGAATGGATTGTAAGCAAAGGATCTTATTACTAGCGAGGTCTAACTCATCTAACAACAAGACTGCACCACGCTGGAGTGCCTCTATCACAGGTCCATTATGCCATACGGTATCACCATTTGCAAGCCTGAACCCACCGATCAAATCATCCTCATCAGTTTCGACAGTAATATTAACTCTAATCAGTTCTCTCTTTAGATTAGCACATGCTTGCTCCGCACCAAAGGTCTTACCGTTGCCTGATAGACCAGTGATGAATACTGGATAGAACACCTTCGACTTAATGATCTTCTTAAGGTCACTAAAGTTACCAAAAGGTACGTAGTTGGAGTCTACATCAGGTACCAAGTTCTTAATCTCCACTGCTGGTGCAACTGCTGGTTGCTGGAAGTTTCTTTCTAATGCTTCAGTGACAGTGAGATTCCATTTACCTTTACCTACGTTATATTTCTGAAGTCTTTTCTTTACTGTAGCATAAGAGCAGTTATAATGTGTTGCTGCTTCTCTCAATGCTGGTGTCAGAACCTCTTCACCATGTCTCTCTGATAAGAATGATACAAGATCATCGGTTGTGACTGGTACTGGTTCGAATGGCATGTGTCTCTCTTGTTTGTATGTGTTTATTATAGTGCATAGGATGGGGGTTGTGTACCCCCAGTGGACACTATGCAATCTGTCCTGCGAAGGTAGCAAGGATGCGACGGTTGTTGACCTTCTTCTTGAGTGCTTTCCTAAAGGCAGTACGAATCTGACCCTTAGTAGCATCCTCCTTGACCTCCATAGAGACCTCCTCACTGCTATCATTTGACTGAATAACATACAATTCATTGTATGAAGTGTCTGTAATAACCACAGACTTATTTTTAGACCATTCCCTCTTGTACTTCTCAGTACTCCAGATATCATTCATCCTTAAGAACATAGAAAGATTTCTTGGTTGACAGATTCTGAACCCTAAGACACTAGTACCAGGATTATGATCCCTAATGATACGAATAAGTGTCTGAGTTAAGGAAACATTACCGTTCTTAATCTCTGAATAGTAACGACCAGTCTTTCTATCACGAATACATGTACCCCATCTTATTGCATTACAGTAAACACGATCCACATAGTTGGTTCTCTCATGACCATACCCCATGCAGTTTGCTTCACCATCGGTAAGGACTACAAGGTGTGTCTTCTCCACGTTATGTGCTGCTTTCCACTCTGGAATCAGTGCATTTACACAAACTAGACCCTCATTCAGTGGTGTTCCACCTAATCCTAAGAAATGTGGTGGTCTAGGTACAGATTTAACCTCACCATAGATGCCATAGTAATAACCTTCATAATAATATGCAACACGATATAAGTTACGGCACTGTCTTTGGAAGTCCTGCTTGTTACCTTTACTGGTTAGAAGGTTGCAGAGTCTAAAACGATCCTCTATCCATAGTTCTCCTGCCTTATGATCCAACTCAGGGTAATCCCATGGTTCCTCATTAGAACAGTAGTATCCACCATCAGAAGTGAAAGTATATACATCAAATGGGATGTCAACTTTCTTACAGAACTGACATAAGTTGATTAACTGATAGACTGTATCAGATATTTCTCTTGACATAGACCCAGACCAGTCAAGAAGGAAGATAAGACCATGATTCTTACCGTCTGTTGTCTTAGTGACCCTCTTAAAGATATCTTCAGCGATTTTATAGTTGTGTAACTTACTTGTGTCAATGACACCAGTCTTAGAAGAAGATGTACGTGCGTAAGTACTTGCTGCTTTCCTACATTCGAACTCTTTTACAAGATAATTAACATCTTTCCTAGTTCTTTTGCAGAATTCATTAAACTTTAGGTCTATCTCATGAAAATCTTCTCCAGTATCGTTCCACAACTGCTCTGCCTTGTCCCAGATGACCTTGTTATCAACAATAATAGTGTCTAAAGGTACTGATGGAAGGTTAACATAGGTAACCTCTTGAGCACCTCTTGCTTTTAGGTTCTCCATCTTACCGTTAAAGGAATCTTGAGTCTCTACCTTCTCAAGTTGCTCCTCAGGTGACAAATAGTCCATTTCATCTTGGAAATCGTTAGCAATCTCCTCTTCTGGACGTGGTGGTTCATCATAAGCCCCTCCATCTGGATCCTTATCATAATCATCAGTATCATTATCATCTTCTGTCTCCTCCTCACCTTCACCCTGATCACCTGAAGCACCTGGAATCGTAGCGTTTCCCTGTATTTCCATTTCTTCCTTCTTTTTCTCTATTTCTTCCTTCATAAAGCGAAATATATCTATTGCTGCGTCAATCGCATCTTGGAATGTCTCCACGCCCTCTACAGCGTCTCTGAGGGGCAACTCAGAGTCAGTAAATGGCATCACTGCATACGCACCAATCTTATAATGAAGGTTGATACGATCTATTAGTGACAGTTTCATCAAATTTCTGTTCTCAATGGAGAAGAAGTCTCTGTCATTGAGTTGCTGGTAACCTTGATAGAAGTCCTTACCTAAACCAGGAAACTTTCTCTTCATCAACTTCTCTATACGTGCGTCCTCTGTGACGTTCAGGAAGGATTTGGGGCATGGAAGGTCTTCTAGACCCTCTGCTGGTGTGAACAGGGCATGACCGACCTCGTGACCCACGAGCATGTTGTATACAGTATTGCTTGCTTCCCACATTGGAAGAGTCAGAACACGATTTGCTACGTCAAAGGCTGCTGTCTCTACATTCTTGTGCTCTACCAACAAGTTCTCGGTTGCAAGTAGTTTTGCTAAGGTTCCTTTGATCTCTGTCTTCATGTGATCTCGTATGTATGTACACAGTATAAGACCCCCGACGAGGATCGGAGGTCTTTAGTAGACGCTTTATCAACTGTCTACGCCTTTCTCTTGCAGAACGTAGTGCCTGTGGGTTAAGCTTACGTTTGCGTGGCTTCCCAGAGTTATGTTGCCAGTTAGGTATCGTCATGGATCTTCATTAGAGAGAAGTCAGATTGTTTTTCGAAGGATACTAGTCTGTCAAATTTATCTAATAGTATATCACCCTTGTGAGAGATAACAAAAAGGTTAGCATCTTTACCTAAACCCCTCAATATCTTCATTAGTTCATCAGTACTACCCTGATCTAGGGAAGAATCAAAAACTTCATCAAGTATTAGGAGGTTGGTACTTGCACTGTTCTTCATCTTAGCGATCTCTCGCCATGTAAACAGTAGTGCTAGATCAATTTTCTGCTTTTCACCCTCTGAAAAGGATGCATAAGAGAAATCATCTCTGAATCTAGATAGTATCTTCTCGTTAAAGTTTTCATCCAACGTGAAATTCACGTAGAAATCCATACTCGTGAGGTATTTATTGATTTTTTGATTAATTATAGGGATAAACTTCGATACTATCTTAGTCTTGATCCCACCGTCTCGCAACAAATTGGTGACAGTTTTTAAATTGTCACCCTGCTTGTTCACATTGGCACAAAATACCTCCTTCTCACTCAATTTGTGCTCAAACTGCACCAAATCCTGTCTCTCTTCCTCCAAACTAGTACTGTCACTACCCATGCCAGTCATAATAGTAGTGTTCTCCTTAAGAAGTTTCACCTCCTCCTTGGTCAATGCCTGTATTTCATACCTATATCCGTTCACAACTTCGGCCTGTGCCCTCAGTTCCTTGACCTCATCTGAGATTGTATGTATATGTTCAGTGATCTGATTGTGTGCTACCTTAAACTCATCCACCTTAGTAGATAATGACCCAATTTTCTCTGTTTTTAGGTCAGAATTTATGGTCTGAGTACATACAGGACAAGTATCATTCTCCTCAAAGAATTTAATATCTTTAGAAGCAATCTCTTTCTTGGAATGTAACTTAGTTCGCATGACTTTATACTTCTCATGCTTCTCTATAGACCTATCCAACAGTAATATTCTAGGGGTGATCTCATCTATCTCCTTATCGAGAGACTTAACCTTAGATTTGATCTCCTTAACCCTATCTTCATTCTCTTTAAACTTATCCTGAGCAATAGCAGTGTGCTCTTGGTCAACCTTCTCCAAATTCTCTATGTTTTTCCTCTGCATGTTGACCTTTTGCAGTGCCATTTCCAATTCATATTCACACTGCCTTTGTTCTTCTTTAATATCTCTAACTCTCTCCTTTAGGAGAAAATTCATTTGGGAGAAGATTTGGATGTCGAGTATATCTTCGATAACTTCTCTCCTGTGACTTGCTCCGAGTTGCATGAATGGGACAAATGTGGATGATCCGAGGATGACGACTTGTGTAAAGGACTTGTAGTTGAGTTTGAGTACTGATTGTTCGAGGAACTTTTGGTAGTCCTTCTGGGCAGCATCTTGGTCAACGAGTTCAGTATTCCTATAGATCTCAAATACATTGGGTTTCATTCCTCTTACTACTTTATATTTAACAGTTCCAACAAAGAACTCAACCTCAACTAGGGTCTCCTTTTCGTTGACACTATTGGTTAACTGACTCTTACTAACTTTTCTGAAAGGTTTATTAAACAGCACAAAGCACAAAGCGTCTAGTAAAGTAGACTTCCCTGCGCCATTAGATCCAATAATAAGGGTGCTGCTGGAATCGTTTAGAGTTAACTCAGTGAACTGCTGTCCTGTTGACAGAAAATTCTTCCAACGAATCGTCTCAAAGGTTATCATGTATTGGTGGAATTACTATGTCATCAGGTTGGATGATTGTGTAATGGTATCCGAATTGGTTGCAGTTGCGTTTAACATCACCCTCTTCGATCTCCATCACTCTAAGCTGACGTTTATAGTCCTGTGCAACTAGGTGCCCATAATATCTCTCAGCATCATCAGACTCTGAGAATATCTGGACGACACGCTCTTTTAAACTCTCATCTCTGACAGCATAGACCCCTCCTGAGTTTTTGTCAACCAGAACAAACATTAAATTCTGAGAGCCTCCACATATAATGATTTTAACACAGCAAATATCTCATCTTTATTATCAATTTCACTAACACATTTCTGTAGTATAGCAAGAGTGTCTTCAGACTCTATAGAATCATCAATATCTTCCAAATATACAAACTGATCTTCTATGATTTTAAGATCAGCAACATTAGATTCATTGATCTTCTTGAGGGTCTTATCGAATAGAACTTGATCCTCCTTAGTCTCAACGATCAACTTAACATAACAACCTTCTAACTCATCATAATTGATCTTGGAAGTCTCAGCATCCTTATAGATGATCTTATGGAACATCTTGTTAGGATTCTTAATAAAGGATAGCCTCTTACTAGTAGTATTTATTACATGGAACCCTCTTTCTCGACCGTAATCATTCCAATATAGTTGGTACGGGTTGCCCAAATACTGTATGTTCTTCTTCCTACTTCTCAGATGGAAGTGTCCAGTACATACTAACTGAAATTTATCGAATATGTTCGGGTCATCTCCATGCTCCATGGTATGTCCAGCAACAGCCTCAAAACCGTTAAGCTCAAGATGCCCAAGACAGATGCTTGCAGTACTCTCAGCGATGCTCTTTGTAGATTCTGCTCGGTTCTCGTCACATATCCAAGGTAGAAGAAGAAAATCGCACCCACCAATATGTAATTCCCGTGGACTAGATACCACATCAATGTTCGAGTACTCTGATAGGAGTAGTTCTGGGGAATTAACTCTGAGAGTATTCTTATAGTATATGTCATGATTGCCGATAAGCATATACATGTGGACTCCCCTCTCCTGTAAGGGATCAAACCACATTTCCTTTGCTGCGTCTAGTGAATGGAAATTAACATACTTACGTCTATCGAAAGTATCACCTAGACATATTATAGTATCAATCTTATTTTTATCTATGTACGGCAAAACTGTACCTTCATAAAAGGTACGATATTTGGACACATAGTACTGACTATCATTGCGAACACCGAAATGCTGATCAGTTATCAGCAGTATCTTTTTGCTGGATGTCATACTCTACAACGATCTTCTTGGACATTCTACCACGAGAATCGAGAGTTGTCGAGTGTGCCACTTCACCTTCTGTCAGTACACGTAATTCCTCTACGAGGAGAGCAATTCTTCGGTCTCGTCTCGATTTAGTTTCCATATTGTTATCATTATTAAATGGTCTTTAGTTAGAGAACTAAGCACTGGATTCCCATCCAGGTCAAAACTCCTCCACAATCCTTTTGAGCACTGCTCGATTGTGAAGTTGCGATGAACTTCTTTTTTAGCCATAGCGGGTGTTACTTTCTACTCTAGATTTAATGTAGTTCATATCGGAATGATTGTCATTGTCATCTGAGTGGAAAACCTCTTCGAACCCCTTTCTCTCTAGTATTTTTTCCCTGATTGCTTGCTGACGCTTCTCCTTGGCAATTCTCCTTAGATAAGCGTAGTAGACTATTTGGGTAAAGTATGCAAACGGATTGGAGGATTTCTCTGGATCAAAATTGTGTATGTATTGGATGCAATTCTCGATTCCATCCCCTATCATATCTTCACGATACATATAATTTATAAAGTTCGGACGATAGGATAAATGAGTTGCTATCTTTAGAAAACATTCTCCGAGATAATTCGTTACACGAGGTTTTACATCACCTGCCTTTGCAGCTTTGGCAACGTCATTACGGTATATAATCAGCTCATGAAGGAACTTCTTATTATCCACGTAATGTTCTTTTTTCTTGGTTGATTTCCGTGGCATAAGTACAGTCATATTGTTTTCACGGTTAACATAACATTACACGAAAACAGTCAAAAAATCAAGGGGGCTTGACAACCCGTCAAGAATTAATTATGATCAACACTGTTAAGGGTTGGAGGGACGTTCTGGCTCTTGTTTAAAGATCTTCTCTAAATGCTTTCGGGCATCTTCTACTTTAGCGACTAGTCCCATACTTGGAGTAACAGGAACTTGACCTCGCTCTGCTTCTGGCTCATGTAATATTTCTTTCTTAACCCATCTACTATACATTCTAATCGCTTCCTTACTCATGGGAGCAATACTTACAACAGCGTCCTCATCTATAACATAAAATTCTTCATCACTAAAGTTCATCCATTTCATGAACCCGACGACGACCTTATGTTCACCAGCGTCTTCAGTTTCTATGACTTTAGTCTTAGCGGGATGCTGAATAAAAATCATATCATCATGAGTCTCAGGACATTGAGACACTAGAAGTTCACCGAGGACTTCTTCCCCAGTAGACAGTTTAAGTGTTCCAAAGAACTGTTCATCGTGACGTATGTAATTAATCATGTTTTAACTTAACTTCTTTGATTTCATAATTAAAGTTCTCTTCTTCGTATATTTTAATCCTTGCAGACAAATGACGAAGTGTGTAATTACTTTTCGAACCTCTAGCACAGTGGTCAGCGATATCATATAGTACCGCTTGTGCTTTGTTATCACCTTTTCTCAGAACCCTACCAATACTCTGAAGATTTCTAACCCTAGACTTACTAGGGGAAGCAAATATCACATTGTGTAGGTTTTTTATGTTAATACCTGTAGAGAATGTACCATAAGAAGCAAGAATGATAGCATCCTTTTCTTTCTCACAGATGAGACGTGCTTCTTCACGCTCCATTGCATCTACACCGCCATGAATATAGAAAATCTTTCGATTGTCGTTCACTTTACTATTTAGCAAGTCCCACAAGGGATCTCCGTGCTTTTCGATGTAGTTAAAAAGGATCAAAGTGTTGCCACTGAGGTCAGATGCTAAATTAATTATTAAATTATTACGTTTTTGATGGGAAACTAGGTAGTCCATCTCTTGTTGATAGTCATCAAATGGTACAAAACCATGCTTTAATAGTAGGACACACACCTTCAGTGGTGTTAGGTGTCCTTTTTTCATGAGTTCCACTGTCTTGGTAACCTTATTCACTCTACCAAACAGACCTTCTAACACTAACTGATGAGACTCCATCCCATCTAATGTACCTGTTAGTCCAATTCTATATTTCGCATCATGACACTTCGTCAGGATCCCTGCGAGTGACTTCGCTTTATAAAGATGTGCTTCATCCCCGATAATGACACTAAAACGTTTAAAGAACTTACGGGGTTCCTTATAAATGCTCTGCCAAGTACTAATAACGACTGAATGATCCACATACTTTTCTGAACCAGCGGTAATTTTGTGTACGTCAGCTGAGTCCCATCCATATGTTTTAAAATCTTTATGCATCTGCTCTACAAGAGAGACAGTAGGTACTATAATTAAACAATTCCTATACCAACCATCTAGATGCCACCTTACTATGGCATATATTATCAGAGACTTTCCCGATCCTGTGGGTGATAGTAGAACCTTCCTATTGTACCTAAGTGCTTGATAAATTGCTCGTAACTGGTAGTCTCTTGGTTTAAATGGTAGTCCCAGAGTTCGCACATAGCCCGTGACAGCCTCAGGTGATACGATAGATTCGGTATCGGTTGGTTTTCCATAATCACTCTCCTCTATATTGTATTCATACCCTTTCTTTTCTAAAAAGTCAGCAACATAATCAAAAAGACCAGCATATATTTCCCCTGTTCCTGGAGAATATAGTCTGATCTTTCCATCCCATTTAAACCTTTGATACGCTGGCATGTACTTAGCACCTGGCACATCAAACATGAAGTGCTCACTCAGTTCCTTATGTACATGAGGTTCTGTGGTTATCTTAAGGTAAACTTCGTTCTTCTTCTTGATAACCGTCATCGTCAATACTCTGCATACTTTTTAAGTTCGATAACGTTCTTTATTTGGAAACCCCTATTGGAGCACTGCTTAAGAATGTTCTCCAAATAATTTATACAAGTTTCTAGGTAGTCTATTTTTTGTTTGCTTCTAAGATACTCATCATCTGCCCAGATATACGTAGTAAGATCTCCCTTTAATACCTTATGGTTAAAAGGTTTGTCTTTGTATACCTGAGAAGGTGCTTTCCCAGAGTAATACTCAAATTTTTCTTTATAAGTTCTTCTACACCGTGCTTCTGCATCAGAAAGCATCAGTCTGAATTGAGACCAGATGTTTAGATACTTCTCATGGATAACGGTGACTTTAAAATTTTCAGTGTCGAGGTCGTTCTGGTCAATCTTACAGTCCTCCCTCCACATATCACGAATTTCATCAAGATTCATTCTAATTGTTTACGTCGCTTATTGTATGTGTCAGTTATGTTATAGCTGGTGTATCGGAATGATGCCTGTGCCATAGCATACTCTGTACCATCTATTGTAGCACTAAATTCCAATGCGTTGAGAGATACTGGGAACAAATCTTTAAATGTTACCCAGAAATTTGTTTGGAAATTGCTGTTTAGTATAGCAAGAGATCCATCAGCACGTGGATTTATTATCCTACCATGTCCTGATAAGGGTCTTGCCTCCAACGATGTTGCTTCTAGTTCTGTTCTTTCTATGAAGTCTTCACCTATACCTAAACCTCTGATCCAGTTGTGTAGTATAAGATAGTTCTCTAGGTTCTCATCAACTAAAAAGTTTAAATTAAATGGTTCATAATTAAGACCATGTGAATCCCATGGTATAGGTCTACCCAACATAGTGGGTTGTTCTACAGTATTAATACCAATACCAGGAATATTTGCAGACTGCGAGAAGTAAGCGATCTTTGGAAAATCTGCCAAGACAAATCTAAATCCGATAGGAGATAGGAAATTCCTATTCTCTATCTGACTATTCCAACTAGTCTTATCTTGTCCACCTTCTTCGTAACTACTGGTCATAGAACTGTCCTATCCCATATTCCCTGTGCTTGATCACTCACTTCACAGAGCTCTGTTGCCCATAACATATCTTTGAGAGTAACATCCCTGTTGAGGCGAACCTTACAGGCTATAGTTGTTATTCTACATCGATCATCTTTACTTAACATTATTTATCTCCTTACTGGTACAAGTGCTCCACCGTCATCATCATCTTCTTCTTCATCAATCCATGGATCTGGACTTAGTTCTGTAATTCTGTTACGTAATGACTCATGTAATGGGTCAACACTAGGTGGTGGAATCTTAGTGAATGTAACACCCATTAACTCATCACCTGGTTTAACATCAACCATCTCTGGATGAACAGGTTTGGTGACAGTTTTCTTGGTAACTACTGGTTTACTAAGATCAACCTCAGGTGTATTAAGATTCCATGCACCAGACATCAACCTGAAAGCTTGCACTAATAGGTACAATGAACATGCCAAAAATAAAAAATTAATCATCCTTTGGTTCTCTTAACCACTGGTTAAAGAGATAAAACCACACCACACCCAATACAATTATGGCAAATACCCTAATAGAATCGGGTGAAGTATCAATCATCGTCTTGGTATATATTTAGCTCCCTGCTTAACCAAAGGGATAACATCGTTCTCTACCCTTTCGCTAACTTGCTCAATAATATTATCTATTACGTTGACATCTAGGTCCATAAATGGTGGAATGATACCTAAAATTCTTAATAAACCATCTACAAATAATGCCAGACAAATGAACCCCAGAATCATACTAATAATAGTCGCCTTAAAGTTATGCTCTCGCATCGATGCTTCATCGATTGCCTTTGCTTCTGCAACTGCTGCATCAATAAGAGCGTTTACTTCCTCCTTGGTGTAAACATTGTCGATTGGGGTCATGATGTCTCATTACATATTGTATTCATCTAGGATCTCTAGTGACTTATTTAGGTACTTCTCAGCACCTACACACTCCCATTCACCCATTACGTTATGCTTGCATTTTTCATGCAGCTCATTCTTAAGTCGCATGAGCTTGTGGGTCATTGTAACTTTGTCTAATCGGCCGTTCATGGCAAGTACCTATCGGATACCTAATATTTAGGTATCTTAGCATAAAAAAAGACCCCCGAAGGGGTCTTTAAATGCTTGTATGAGCATAACCTTACATAAGGTTGTCAACAAGAGTACGTCTGTAATAACGGTTTGCATTAGCAGTAAGAGCACCACTTCCCTGAGCAGTTCCCTCAGCGAATGGGTTGGCAACCATGCCATAACGAGTCTTAAAGCCAATTTTTGGTTGGAAGGTGTCCTGACCAACGGCACGAACCATCTGTAGTGGAACGTATGGGCAGTAAAACAGTCCAGCGTCATAGGCAGAAGAACCTTTATATCCAGCAACGTAGAAGTGACGATCACTTACGTTAGCAGAGTAAGGGTCAACATAGACCTTGATGCGTCCGTTCAGAGTTCCAGCAAGTGTGCTGCTGTTGTCATCTGGAAGCAAGTTGCTGTTACCAGCAAGAGCAGGAGTGTAATCAAGAACGCCAGCCATTGATAGTGCAGAAGCAACGTCGGCAGAGCAGATCAAGATGTTACCCTTTCCACGACGAGTTTCATGCCCGATTGCGTTCATGTCTCGTTCGATGTTAAAGAGTAGTCCCTTAAACTTCTCAACTGACCACCTACCATTGGAGTCAACGTCTAGGTCAAAGATACCAGCGGTTGCTGTGTTGTTCTGTGCGCCTGGACGTGCGATCTTGTAAACAGTTCTAACTACTTCACGGTTGATCTCAGCAAGAACCTCTGTTGAGAGGATGTTTGCGAGTTCAGACTCAGCGTCTAGTCCGTGAACTGCCTTAAGGTCTTGAGCCAATTCTAAACTGTACTCAGCTTTGAGGGCACGTGACTTAGCGGTCACTGTTACCTTCTCAATGCTGAAGTTCATTTCAGCGAACTGGTTTCCAGAAGCATCACCTAATGCTTCTGACTCTGCCGTTGGCATGCCGTCTGAAGTGTTATAGGTTCCAGAAGCGTTAAGAAGTCCTGGGTTAGATCCTGCTTGTGCAGTCCTACCTAGGTCGCTTGCAGCGTTCTCTGCTGAGAACTCTGTATCTGCTTCGTTAAAGAATGCTTCGTTGGAAGTACCTGTACGTGTTGTACCGTAGCGTGATCTCATTGCGAAGATCAAACCAGTAGGACCAGTCATAGGCTGTACACCAGCAATGTCATAAGCAATAAGCTTAGGCATTGAGCGACGGATTAGACTAATCAAAACTGGGTCGAAACCAGCAACAGGACCTGTAGCGGTGGAGGAACCACTGAATCCAGCAGTACCTGCGCTCATAGTAGGAGCGGCTTCATTAAGAACGCCAGCCTCCTCCCTGAGGAATCTTTCTTGGTTTTCTAACAGGACGGAGGTAACGGCCTTTCTATACTTATCCTTGATCCCATCGATCTCGGAATGCTCTAGAATGGGTTCCCACTTTTCCTGCAATGATTCTGAATTAAACATTGCGTTAAATTTTTTTCTAGGAAATTAGGTTTACTATTATCACTTACTGGACCAGCGAGACAGAGCACTTACGTACCCTTCCATAGCTGAACCTGAGACTTGTTGCTCTACTTGTACATCCTCAGTCACAGTATTGGACTCAGGCTTAGTAGAGAAATATGACTCACGTAGTGTTGCTATCTTTTCTCTGAACTGCTCCTCATTCTCAAACCCAACAGCTTCTGCAAGTGATTGTAGTTTCTCTTTTTGAGATAGACTTAATCCCTCACTCAGCTCGTTCACAATCCCATTCTTAATATAGCCGCCAACCTCTTTTGAGAGACCAACGTTTTCTTCGATCTGATCGTTGAGTTTTTTCTCCATAGTATCGAGTTGCTCAGTCATTTCATCTACTAAGTCAACTTTCTCGTCGGGAAGATCAATGAAATTCTCGACAAAAACTTGTTTGAGACCTGCCATGACACTCTCTGCCATTTCTGTCTTAATTCCGTGCTCGATGGCGATCTCATTATCCTTAACCCACTTTGATACGTGGTAGGCAAGAGTCTCGTCAACTTTCTCTGCAAGCTCGGACTTAACAGTCTCGATTTCTTCTTCTAGAACCTTAGCATAATCGCTATGCATACGCTCTAGTTCTTCGTTTATCTTGGAAACAACTGCTGCTTCGAAGATTGTCTTTGCTTTCTCTTTAAACTCTTCAGAGAGATCCTCTCCTTCGGTTAGAGCAGCAACGTCAGCAGATAGATCGATCTCGATCCTTTCTACCATTTCTTCTTCTGGAGCTTCGGTTTCAGCAATCACCTCTCCTTCAGGTTCATGACCTGCTTTTACATCACCCTTACCAGAGAACTCTGCCTTCTGTGCAGATGCATCAGATGGTTTTGTCTTAGGGGGTACTGCGGTTGGTCCACCACCAGTCTTAAACTTATTGGAATCATCAGTAGGTTTACTGTTAAATGGTGTAGGTCCACCAAGATCTTGTGCACCGCCGAGACGACTTCCGTCATTCTCTAGTTTTTTCTGGGATTTGTCACCAGGGTTGGCATTCGCCGTCACTTGGTTTTCTTCCAGGTTCTCAATAGCTTCAGACATTTCGTTGTCTCCTCGTACAAACAGGTGATTTGCTCTAATTATTTATAACTCACAGATTTTGCAAGAACTCATTAAATGCGGAAATCTTTCTTTCTGCAATTTGAGTGCGTGATGCTGCGTTAATTCTTGACTTAATTGAGTCAAGTCTTTGTTCAGATATGCCTCCATTATTCCAGATCCATTCCTTACCTTCCATGATGCCATTTACGAAAGCATCAGGTGCAGATGGGTCAGCAACAATATCAGCAGCAGTAGCAAGAATGAAGTCATCCATTACTACCTTTACTCCGTTCTCTTCTTTAATCGAACCGAGACCCCGTGAAGACACGCCGAGCTTAATGCCTTCATCGAGTAATTCTTTAGCGACACGTCCCATAGGAGTGTCTAATATACGTGCCTTACCTACGTAGTTATTACCCTCTTGCTTAAGAGAAGTAATGAGGTGTGACACACGGTCTAGATTGATAGTAGGACCATCAGGGTGTCCTAGTTCTCCCATCGCACGACCTTTTTTAATGTAATTTTCGTTGTACTTCTGCACCTCTTTATTAAGAGTTTGCAGTGGATACATACGTCCATTACGATTTTTTATAGCTCCTTGCAAGAACACACCCTCAATAAAGGTTCTCCTTTTAGATCCTTTACCTTCAGTGATGACTTTAGTATCATGAATTTCTTCAGTGATCAGTTTCATTTGATGTTTCCTCTGGTTCTGCAGTTGCTACGGCGGTTTCAGGTTCTTCCTCAGTGGAAGATTCTGCTTCTGGCTCGTCAGGAGTAGGAGCGAACATAGAATTACCTATGTCTTTCTTAAGCGTCTCTATACTATCAACGGCTAGTTCTTTCATACGACTATCAACGTAATCTGACAGGTCTTTCTGACCTGCAAACACGGAATTTACGATGTCAAGTGCTGGTTCTGATGGCATGATTTAGAATTCGTATAATACTATTTAGATTTCTCCCTTTTTGTAGTCTTTAGGTTCCATCTGTGGTTCCTCTTCTACTGGTTCAGGTTCGGGCGGTGTTGCCGCTAGTTCCATCTGGGCTAACTCCAATTTCTGCATCTCTACAGGTGGGATTACCAGTCCCGCTTCCACTTCAGCAGACATTTGCTCATCGATATCACCGAATTCAGCATCAGTCTGTTTAAGTATATAGCGTCTCATGTACTCCAAACTGAAATATTTACCTATAAAAGGATCCATCTGAGCGAGAAGTGACATCCTCTCATTCATTACTTCCTTCTCTTTCATTTCAGAGAAGTAGTTATCAGCAATGAAGTTGTATTGGATGTGCTCCTTCAGATCATCCCACTCTTCTAAACTAATTACACCCTTAAGTACTAATTGAGTTTTGAGTAGGTCATCAAAAAGATCAGTAAACTTCTTACGAAGTCTAACAATGAACTTCTGGAACTTAACTTCGTCTCTTGTAATCTCCGCAGATCTACCAACGTTAAATGAACTCTCTGATTCCAAACGGGACTCAGGTACATTCAGTGAACGATATAATTTCTTCTGGAAATACTTAACGTCTTCCAACTCACCTAAGTTCTGACCACCTGGAAGTGTAGTGATTTCAGTACCTCTACCACCTTCTCTACGTGGTAACCAGAAGTCTTCCAACATGGACATGAACTTCTTGTCATCACGAATCTCACCAGTGTCAGCATTATATACTAACTTATTCCTATAGCGAGACATCACCTCACGGAGGTACTGTTCTGCTTTTTGCTTAGGTAAGTTACCTACATCGATGTAGAATATTCTACGCTCAGGTGCTCTTGATAGTCTATAGATTACCAGACTATCCTCAATCATCCTAAGTTGATTAATTGCCTTAATCGCTTTGTGCAAATGAGAGAGAACATAGTTCCTCTGCATGTCCAATTGCCCTGAGTGAGCATATGTAACAGCATCAGGTGCTATTCTTATTCCATTATTCTCATACCCTTTTAGTCCTTTTGGTGAATAAATGTAATATTCTACCGACTTAGGGATCAACGTTGACACTTCAGGGTCAGTTATTTGCACTTGCCGATCTTTCGGCTTATCAAATTCTATAACCTTTTTGATCTTACGTGGATCAATATACCTCAGTTCTGTAATACCTTCAGAGGGTTTGTCAACGTTGATCATCTTATGATAAAAAAGTCTTCCGTCGATGTACCATCTACGAAAGATATCATATGCCTTCTTATCGAAGTCTAAAAGAATTAATACGTTCTCAAACTCTTCTCTTATTCTATTCTTAAGTGTTTGAGATACCTTCATGTTCTGAAGGTCTATATCTACAGGATGATCGTTGAGATCTCCTGCTATTGCTTCGTTAACTACATCATTAATTGCAGAGTCTGCCTCTGGGTGCAGAGACATTTCACGATATCTACCAACTAAATCTGCCTCGCTTGCTTTATTAGCAGCGTCACCCATCTCAACATATTGCCCAAAGTATCCACCAGCAGCAATTGGTGACGCTGCATCGTCAGATTCTTTACGCACGAAAGAAGGGGCGTTAACCTTCCCCTTCTTCCTGTCTAATGAATAACCAAATAATTGAGACATTATTCCCGTTTCAGTTTTGTCCTATCAAAGTTATTTATGATAGTTTTAAAACTATGTATTAGGACTATCGGTATCGTCACATGGTTCCCAGTATTGTACTTGGAACTCAACTGTGTACTCCTCAGGAGTATCATTAGTATCCCATGCAAGATCGATAGCGGAAACTGTTGATGGCCAAATTCCTTGGAATCTGTAACCAGCAGCAAATCTACCTTGACGATTTTGCTGTAGGACTCTAGCAGTTGACTGATAGGATAAGATGTTACTAGCACTGGATAGGTTAGTCTGCAATTGTTGGATTGCACGTGACCAAGCTTCGAACTTACGACGTAGACGGAATGCCTCATCATTAAGTACAGTAACCTGCCATGGCTCGTATGTTCTGTCTCCAGAAATTTTTAAAACACGACCTCTGAAAGGAACTTCGATAACACCTATGTTAGAAGCAGGTAGATTTGCTGCTTTAACAAGGAAACTAGAAATCTCCTTTGCCTTTGAGTTCTCTATCTGTGGTTCTCCAGCAGCAGCAGATTTAACATCATTGATGTTTCCGCTACCAGATGTAGCACCTTCTATGAATTCGGGGAACTCAATCTCCACCTCAAAAATATTAGGGCGGGCTAGTTCTTGGATCTGACTTCTAAAATCATCAATGGACGATCTTACAATCTTACCATCCACCTGTCCCTTAGGTACCGTGGTTGTTTGATTTATGTCTGGCATGAAAATACTCCTTAATTAATACGTGAAACGGGAATCATAGAATTAGACTAGCTAACTATTTCGGCGAACGACGCACCAGTTCTAGTAGCTGTGAACTGCAGAGTTATGAAGTTGATAGACCTTGTAGGTTTTACAAATATCTCTGCGAAAAATTCACCACGATCAATTGCATCAGGCGGGTTGTTGCTGCTATCACAAACAACAAGATAATCTACAACACCACGACGTGCCTGAACACCACGTAGATATGGATCTACGATATTCTTAAACCCAGTACGAGTAAACTCGTCGTTGAGTTCGAAGAGTTGTGACTTGGCAGCAGTCGCAATTGCTTTCTCAATAACTAGGAACAGACGACGTACATTAATACGGTCGAATGCACTAGCAAGTGCAAGGGAAGTCTTGTCTCCGAAGAGTACATTACCTTGTCCAGGGAATGCTACGATTGGGTTCACACGAGCAGCATATAGTCTGTCTCTGTGATCCTTAAGAGGTGAGTATGCTAATTTAATAGCATTTCTTATCTGACCTCTTGCAAATCCAGCAGGAGAGAACCAAGGCTCTTGGTTTAGAGCACAACTTAGTGTCAATCCAGCAACGTCAGGGTTGCAAGGGAGGTAGCGATACTTATCGCTGTACTTATCGTAAACATACTTGTAGTTGTTATCAAATACACCATAGGATGTACTGGATAGAACTTTAAAGAACTCAATGACACGATCAACAATTTCATTTGTCGAAGGGACTCCGATAACACGATCACGAGGAGGTGAAACAAATGCGATGCAATCCTTACGGATAGCAGCGATGTCTAGCATCTTCTGTGCTTTTGCAACACTGTCAGTGAAGTTGCTCATCGATGGACCTTGGAGGATGTAATCTACTTCCTCTGTTTCAGGGTCACTGAATAAATCGTATGAGTCAAACAACTTGTCTCTTGCTACGGTGTAACCATCTACACCACCTCTGAGGCTATACTTCAGGGTAGCAGAGTTCTTAGTATAAAGAAGTGGAATTGCCTGTGGGTTAGCACCTGCAGGATCATCCGTACTTAAGATAGCATAGTTATTCTTAAGTAAGTCAAACTTTCTGTTAGCTGCTTCTCCACCTATGTCTCCAGTTGCGGATCCATTAACATCGAAGACATCTGCTGCCTCGTGTGAACCCCAGAAGAGATAGTTAGAGTTGAGCTTGATAACATCCTTATAATAGATGTTAGCACCTTGAGGAGACTTAGCATCTCTTGCCTTAGAAACATCAAGGAATTTTTCTAGAACAGATCCAGGGACACCAGTGATTCCACCGTCACCATCAAGCACAAGTACGTGCATGAGGTCATTGTATCCACCACGCTGTTTAGCGTAGTCGGAAGTTCCAGGACGACCAGCAATGCTTCCCCACTTCTGGTTAGGACCGTAGTAACGAGTTACGTACTCTTCCTCAACTGAAGTGATTTGTACTGAAGCAGAGTTGTCATCAGAGATAGACTGGTTAACAATAAAGTCAGTCGAACCTTCATTGTGTGCAACTTCTAAGCGACGTACAATGGTAGCGACTTCTGCTTGGTCACCAGTTGCAGATCCAGGAGATCCAGCATTGTTTGCTAGTTCTGCAATTGTGTCACCAACTTCTAAGTAATCAGCAGAGGTGTCATCAATAATTAATTCGATCTTACGTGTGCTCTTATCATAAGCAACAACACGTCCAGTAACGTTACCAGAGTTTGCAGTGATAAAGTTATCTGCTTCGAACTCACCAATCAAACTAGAACCTGCGGTTAAAGTAACCACTAGTGAATAGTTAAAGACTTGTGAGTATGTGTTAGTAGCACTGACATTAACATCAAGTCCAGGAGTGAATTCCCACTCAGCACCAGATGTAGGACCAGCAAGGTTAAGAACCTGATCAGGACCTGCGTCAGTCATTACAACACGCAAGGAGTTACCGTAAATTCCTGGTGAACGTCCTGCCCATTTCCACTGGTTAGCACCTGTCTCAACGTTTGATTCGTATTGAGTGAGGTTCTTAATCAATGGAGGAGTCAAACCTGAAGAGGTTTGCTCATTAATAGTTGTCTTGTTAGTAGTAACTGTAAGTAACTTAACAGCAGTACCATCAGTATGTGCTGCAGCAGTTGTACCAAGAACACCACGAGTAACTGTGAGGTCGTTAGTAGAGATACTAGTAACTTGGAGAATTTCAGTGTCAACAATGATGTAACTGTTGTTCTGTACACCAAGTGATGAAGCAGAAGTTACAGTCAGAGTTACGTCTGAATCGTTAAAGGTAGCACCCTCATTGATTGTACTAGCAGTACCTGCTTCTTCGATCAAAGTGATCTGAGTGGAAGCACTGTGTGATACAGCAGCAGTAGATAGTTGACCACGAAGGACAGTAATATCTAAACCAGAGATCGCAGTAACTTTGATTATCTCAGCATCTATCTTCAGATAGTCATTAACGTCGAAATCAGTGGCAGATGTTACCGTAAGAGTGGTATCTGTTGCACTGAAAGTTGTGTCTGTAAAAGTTACAGCGTCGATAGAGTTCTTAAGTGAAGTGTTATCTGCACGAACTACCTTAACAGAACCACCATAAAGGAGGAACTGAGCTACACTGAACCAATACTCGTAGTTATAGTCGTTTGGTTTGCCGAAGATGTCTAGAAGTTCTCGCTCACTGGAAACAGTGACTACCTCTTCTACTGGTCCTTTCTCAAAGGCACCTACGATTGCTGCAACGTTATCTATTGTTGCATTAATGGTATTCGTTAGGTCCCTTTCTAGGACAACAACACCTGGTGAAACTTGCGTGGATGCCATCTGGTTATACTCCTGAAGTCAATTACTGGGATGCTATGATTATTTATCAATAGCATACTTTCCAAAGGGGAAGCCCAGCGTGAACTACCAGTCAGGGTATAGTTCTGGTACTATTGTATCTTTATTTCTAGACCGTATGACTCTCTTTACAGTACACACTTTACACTCATATGCATAGGCAGAAGGAAACGGTCCTCTGTCCCTATGTGTCATATAAAAATCCGCCAAAAGGTTCTTAGTTTGACCACAAGTTCTACACTTTCTGTCAACAAGTAGAAGATGTTCCAATTCTAATTGTTCTCCTATATTTTGATACGCCTCCATCATACAATTTCACTCAAATAACATAAACTTCTAAGAGTTATTCCATTATCTTCCATTAATTGTTTTGCACCACCTTCCCTATCAAGTACACTAACAACAGTGTCTACTACAAAATCATTATCACGCAATACCTTTACTGCTTTCAGAGCAGATTCTCCAGTTGTAGATACATCTTCTAATACTGCTATCTTAGTACCTAATGGTGGTAATGGTCCTTCTATCTGGGACTGAGTACCATGACCCTTAGGTTCCTTACGTATAATTAAACCAGCAATGCCACCCTTCATAGCAACACCACTAACCAAAGGATCAGCACCTAGAGTTAGTCCTGCTACACAATGGGTATCAATTAATTCTAATATCATCTCAGATATCAGACCTAATCCTGTACCTGTCAGGATAATAGGTTTCATATTGACATAGTGTTGAGTAGTTTGCCCTGAGGATAAGGTAAACTCTCCATGTCTGTATGCATACTTCCTTACGTAGTCCACCAATGTGGTTTTCTTTATACCATTTAAAAAGGGAGACTTACTACCCTCTAATACCTCTGCTGCCATTCCCCACGAATTAGTCTGATTGTTTGTCTCTGTTATCAGTTTCATTTGATGTTTCCTCATGATAAGTATTCCCACATATAAGAACGGTTTCCATATTCATCCATTTTACCACCATCATTCTCTGTTTGCCAGAGTTCACCATCGATAACCTCAGTCTCATTTCCGAGACCATCATCTACAAATCCAAAAGGTGCCATATCTTGTTCGATACCTTCCCTCTGTTCCTTATACATCCTTGCTCTTACATCTGAGTCATGGAGCTCTTTAAAATAATCGGAAGTAGCCAACCAACTGAAAATAACGAGACACATAGCAAGGTCGTCATTACAACCCTCCTCTGCTTCCCATGCCTGTCCCTTCTGAATGAACGTCGTAAGTTCTGATATAATGTCATAGTCATGTAATAATAATTTATCATCTTCTAACAACTGTTTAAGGTTAGAACATCCAGTCTTCTTAACTGTGGTGGACATCTTAACTCCCAACTGTACTTTAGTACCAGAGAATCCTTGTCCTATAACCTGCCCTGCCCTACCACGCATGGCAGACATGAGAAGATTATCATACTCAAGATCAAACTGCATGATGTCTGCTACCTGTCCACCAATATCATTGACCTCAATCAATGTATAAGCATGATTGTATGCTCTAGCAACTTCCTCTATTATATTAGGAAAGAGTAATGGTTTAATTGTATTATTTCTATACTTTGCTACTACCACATATGGAATAGTACTAGTATCTACAACTACAAATGCAGAATAATCCTTAGTTACACCCCTCGCAACGTCTACAGTTATAGTATACTGATGATCAGGCTCTGGTTGTACATAAACATCGAGTCCTTTATTAGCAGTAAGAGGATCTTCATATGTCAATGTTCTCAGTTTAGATGCTGAGATCAATGTATCAACAGATCCTAGGAATTCGCATTCGAACTCAACTCGGAACTGTTCTTCAGAAGTGTTGGCAATGGTCTGTTCTTTCCATACAGCATCTCTGCCAGGAACCTGAGACCAATGAACTTCTGTTGTAGTGTATTCGTTCTTACCTCTCTCAGCATCATGCCAGAGTTTATAGAACATGTTCATCCCGTGAGGGGTAGAAATGATAATAACCTTTGTTGATTTACCAGAAGATATAGTAGGATATACAGAACTAAAGAACTGATCAGCAATATGATTCGGAATGAACGCAAATTCGTCTAAGAATATAACGTTAAAGGACATACCCCGAACAGCACTAGCAGAAGTAGAAGCAGCGAGGATCTTAGATCCATTCTCCAACTCCAAACTTCCTTTGTTCCACCCCACAATACCTTGTTGCATCCACTTAGGTAAGTTTTCATAAGAAAGTTGTAACCTTCCAAGCATCTCCCTAGCAGTTGCTGCCTTGTTTGCCAGTATTGCTACGTTAACATTATCATTAAACAATACATACCACAACAAATACGAGGTAACAACAGTTGACTTACCAGACTGTCGTGGTAACTTTGCTATATTAAATCTATCATCATGAAACTTCTGTACCATAGACTCCTGAAAGTCGTACAGATCAAATGGTATAAGACCTTTATCTAGTGAAACGATTCTAATGTATGACTTAATAAAGTGTACAGGATCTTGGCTGCACTTTATAAACTCCTGCACCTGATTAGGTGTGAAGTTAGTTTCCACATTAGCCTTCTTGAGGTTCGGGTTACCTAGATAAACGTCTTCCTTAACTGCCATTTAGTCTTTCCAACCCCCAGACTTTAGCCAGTTATTGTAGTGTGGGTTGTCCCAGTTGTCATTGATCTCATAAGATGGGATCACAACCTCTTGGATGTACCTTCTATTTTCTTCTACAAGTTTTACCTTGGCATCTATTTGAGCACCCCACCATACAGCAGCACCTAACTGTGCTACTAAGAATGTGATGACTGGTATTGGAATCTTAGTCATATAAACCTGCTATACTTGATGTTGTTGTACTACCATGCCCTACTTCAGGCAATGGATCTCCGACTTCAGGTTCTTCGACTAGTGTACCTAATTTCCTACGAATATCACGTAGTTCTGCGAAGTTCTTTTGCTTAGTACCACCATCATATTCCCAAGCATATCCTTCCTCAATCATCTGTTCATTAAGTGAGACCTCATCATCACCAACATATAACCAACCAAGTAGACGGCCGTACTTACCCATACCGCCTTTGAGTTCAGTGCGTATAGTAAGTTCATGCTCCCCATTGATAGTGTCCTCTAAGGTATGCTTCATCCAGTTGGTAGCATCTAATCCTAATGCTTTCTCTTCTAAATCTCTTGTTCTCTTCTCTGGGGTATCAACACCTGCCACACGAACACGTTCATGCTTATAGATATCAAATCCTAAGTCGATTACTACGTCAATGGTATCACCATCAACTATTTTCGTTACTTCCGTAACTCGGAAGTTGTAACAACTCTTCCGAGACGGTGGTGTCATCTTTCCCATTAGGATACCAATCGCCGTACTTAAATATATAGACAAGACAGACTGAATTGACCAGACTATCATTATGTTAGTAGAGAGAATTGCAACAGAAATTATTAAGAGAGCAAAGACATTAGATGGTTTGGAACCTATAGAATGTGATTGCAAAATGATTGAGTTTGAGGCAGGATGGATAGCAAATGAGATGTGGAAATGTCCAGGTCTTAGAAAGATTCATGTAGAAACTTCTGAAGTTAAAGGATTAGACGTACTCCACTGTGTATTCTTCCCAGATTTTGAGTATAATATTCCTATCTTTGGTTGTGATATAGTTGCTACTAAGACAGTTATCACTGCTGCTATCGTAGATGTATCCCCTGTAAGAGGATGTGAAGCAATATACAAAGAGATAGCACCAGTTAGTAATGCATATTATTTTAAAGAGAAGAGACCTCTACCCCTATGGGGTGATGATATATTCTCACAGCATTTTAAATTTGTTAGAATTAGAGATGAAGATGAGGTGGAAGAGTATATTAGAATACTAACAGGTTACCTAGACATCTTCTGCAACTGGGTAAAAGCTGCCGAAAAAGATAATGATTGGGTGCAATCCATGCTAAGGATGGATGACCAATGCTATTATTCACATCAGCAGAGAAAGAATAAGAAAACTATTGCAGCACTATCGAGTTGGTTTAATAAAGAATGGGCAATGGAATACATTTACAACATTCTATTTGATAAACCTACGATACATGGACAACTCCCTTCATTCCAGCCCCAGCATGAGGATCACACTGAATCTCATAGTCACCTACCTCAGGGAAAGTAACATCAAAACTCTCACCAGCAATAAATGCTAGATCACCATGTGATAGTTCTGGATGGTCTGCCACCTGCATGTTATGAGGGGGTAGATCACCATTAGTGAATGTAACTGTATCTCCAACAGAGATTGTTACCTCACTAGGCTCGAAGACCAAGTTGCCTCCTGATCCCATCGTTATATCAGCAGCATATGCTTTTGCTGCTAACGTAAAGGACAACGCCAGTGAAGTGAGCATGACTGTTAGCCTGCTCATCCACCACATGATTTCATGTTTCATAATAATGTAGAAAATAGAGATTCTTCTTTAAGTATACAATCAATAGAATGCGGATGCTCCTTTAGATAGGAAACATCCGCAACTGCTTGATTTCTTGCTGAATAGGCATCCTCTGCGTATTCGCAGATCTCTTGGTGATGCCTTGTTTGGTCCATATAGGACACTGTATAATGAGACACGATTTTTAGGCCGAGGGCTCGCTAATTGTATAGGTATTTATCGCAAAAATCAATATAGATGCTCTTCTTGTCCGAGTTCGATAACACAGTCAGAGGTTGGATATGCAACACAAGTTAGAACAAATCCTGCTGCTACTTGCTCTTCATCTAAAAAGGATTGATCTTCTTGATCTACTGTACCTGAAACTACCTTACCAGCACATGTACTACATGCTCCAGCACGACAAGAGTAAGGGGCATCAGCACCTTCTTCTTCCACTCGGTCTAAAATATACTCATCAGATGCACACTCAAAGGTGCTCTCTGTTCCTGCTGCGTCTTTTACAGTTACTTGATACGATGCCATTTAAGTTCTCCAGAACCTGTATATTATATAGCATCTATTGCGAAAAAACAACCCTTTATTGAGAACGCAAATCAATTGCAGTGACTATGATTCTGCTCTCCAAACATCAACTCCACCTGAAGGTGGTCTCTTACGTGCTCTAGCTTGATACCTTCTCTTAATTCTTTGTGCCTTAACTTTCTTCATACCCTCAACGTCCTTCTTGGTTTTCGCATCTTGCTTAAACTCAAACTTCTGAGTAGGACCATCATAACCTTGCTTCTTCTTATCTCTTGGCTTTAAAATTGATTGAGCTTCATCAATAACCTCTTCCTTCTTCATCTTCTTTTCATCACATGTCTCTTCGACACACATCTGACACTTAGAACAGTATTTCTTTCCAGTAGGACAGTTGTGCTCTTCGTTAAAAAATGTTCTGAGTGATTTCATGGTGCTTTATATCCGTTCTCTGGATTTAGTGGGCAATTCTTTTCATGCTTCTCTGTCCAAGTGTAAGGTTTCCAATGTCCCTGTGGAGGTGTTAGTCCACAGTACTTGCATACCTTTCTACGTTCTTCAGCCATAATGATATGCTCCTTTACTTGTCTTTTTGGGTAGTTTACCACTTCTGACTTTAGTACCAGAAGTTTCTCCCTCCCCTTTAGGGTGGGAACCAGCTTTGGACTTACCTATGTTAATAGACTTCCCAGGCTTTTTAGACTCGGTGTCATGTAAACGTGCAGGTTTGTCCTTATCTTTAGTTATCACTGATTCTTGACCGTGCTTGCGTCCTAGACGACGCATTGTTTTTCCAAACCGACGTTTAGACATCTTATCTGGTTTAGATGCCTGATAGGAAACTTCTGTGCCAGTTTCACCACTGTCATACTTATACTTACCCTTACCTTTTGAGTGACCAATCCCATGCTTCTTGAGATCCTTCTCTAGATTTTTTCTAGAGGATCGGTTCTTTTTTTCAGAATCTCCCCTGTCGGCAGAGATGTGCCCTGTGACTTGAGTTTTGGACTTTGTATATTGTCTGACAGTCTTGTTGCCCTCTTCGATGAAACGTTTAAATGTCATCTTCTCATTGACATCTTTCTTCTCATCTGTATTCTCGGACTTTTTCTTCTTGTCTTTGATTACTCTTACAGCAGTCTTAATTAAAGCAGATGCTAGACTTTCATCTATCTGTTCTACTTCTTCTCCAACTACTTTTTTAACGTCCTTAGCGAACTTGACAGTAGCCTTAACGCCAGACTTGACACCCTTGGCAAACTCCTTGGCACGTTTCTCTGGAACTTTACCTTTGGCACGTGCAACTGCATATCTCTTCTTGAGTTTTCCAGTAGCTTCCTTATGGCGGTCAACACCTTTCTTGACAGTATCCTTGAGTTTACTATAAAGACCTTTCTTCTCAGGTTTCTTTTTAGGTTGCTCTTTCTTTGCCTTAGGCACTGACTTCTCAACCTTCTTTCTAATCTCAACGACCTTTGGCTTAGCTTTTGGTTTTGCCTTTGGCTTAGGAGCAGTCGTTGCTTTAGCAACTGGCTTCTTCTTGGCAGCTGGTTTGTCATCATAGTTGGTATTATCCTCATCTCCATAGTTGCGCTTGGCAACAGCAGTCTTAGCATACTCACCTTTACCTGCTTTCTTCCTGGCAGCGTCTCCAGAGTCAACCTTTGCCTTTACCTTCTCATATGAAGGAGCACTTGCTGATGCTTTTCTAGCAGCCCTTTCCTCTTCCAAATATTCTGGAGGTGGATCGAGTATATACTCTACAAAATCTTCTAGACCAACCTCTTCTATA
>Ga0163108_10000605_pt1 | contig 26766 bp, 28 predicted proteins | sample Fk1155metaG_FD_109644 | JGI IMG/M metagenome (GOLD analysis project Ga0163108, IMG submission 109644) | Marine microbial communities from the Central Pacific Ocean - Fk160115 155m metaG | ecosystem: Environmental > Aquatic > Marine > Oceanic > Photic zone | place: The Central Pacific Ocean...
CGATTTAGCGATTGATTTGGGAACAGCGAATACACTGGTTTACGTCCAAGGCCGGGGAATTGTTTTGCGCGAGCCCTCGGTGGTGGCCCTGAATATGCAAACCAACGAAGTCATGGCGGTTGGGGGCGAGGCGAAACAGATGCTTGGTCGCGCTCCGGGGAGTATTGGAGCTATTCGGCCAATGAAGGACGGTGTTATCGCACATTTTGAAGTGACAGAAAAAATGATCAGTCACTTCATCAGGAAGGTGCATAATGATCGTAAGACTCTTGTCCGCCCCAGGGTTGTTATCGCTGTTCCATCGGGCATTACGCAGGTGGAAAAGAGGGCTGTGCGCGATTCTGCTGAATCTGCCGGAGCTCGTGAGGTTTTTCTGATAGAGGAACCGATGGCCGCGGCTATTGGAGTGGACCTTCCGGTCCAGGAACCTTCTGGTAATATGATCATCGATATTGGAGGTGGGACGACAGAAGTGGCCATCATCTCTATGTCGGGAATTGTGTTTAGTAAGTCGGTGCGTATTGCCGGTGATGAAATGGATGAAGCCATCGTCAATTACATCAAGAGAAAGTATAATCTTCTTATCGGTGAGTGTACAGCTGAAGAAGTTAAAATTAAAATCGGGTCAGCTTATCCCATGGAAAAGCGCCTGACCATGGAAGTAAAAGGGCGCGACCTTGTTGCCGGAATTCCTAAAACGCTTGTCATTTCTGATGAAGAAATTCGAGAAGCATTGACGGAAACATTCAGTACCATCGTTGAAGCGGTAAAAATTGCTCTGGAACGTACCCCTCCTGAATTAGCCGCAGATATCGTTGATAAGGGAATTGTCGTTGCTGGAGGTGGATCTCTTATCAAGGGACTGGATATTCTTCTGAGAGAAGCTACTGGTCTTCCAATCACTTTGGCCAGCGGCGCCTTGTCGGCGGTGGCCCTGGGTTCCGGTAAAGTCCTGAATGACCCTAAACTTCTAAAAAAAGTCTCCCTCTAAATCGTGCCTAACAGGCGAACCAAAGGCAAAAATCTCCTCATTATTCTTGCTGGCATTGTATTGGTTTCTCTAATGCTGATGACCATCAATATTCGGCATGGCAAGAGTAACCTGTTTTTCGAGTCCGTGGTAGTGCGGGCTTTTTCTCCCGTTCAAAGTCTGTTCACCAATGCAGTCGATTCTATTTCCGATGTCTTTGATCATTATTTTTTTCTGGTGGGGGTATCCCGGGAAAACGAACGTCTTCTTCTGGAAATTGATCGCTTGTCCAAGGCAACAAACGAACTGCTTGAAAAAAATAAGCAGAGGGAAAGAATTGAAAAGCTGATAGGTAATGTGGATCAAAAAGAAAGACCGCTCGTCACGGCTGAGGTGATAGGGCGCGATGCCACCCAATGGTCCAAAATGGTATTCATAAACAAGGGAACCAACGATAAGATTGAAGAAAATCTGGCGGTAATGACCGATGCTGGTATTATCGGACACATCATTCATGCGTCTGCTGGAACGTCTAAAGTTTTATTGATTACAGACAGTCGTAGTGCGGTCGATTCATTATTTCAGGAAACCAGAGAGCCGGGGGTAACGGTGGGAACGGGTAAAGATGTTTGTGAAATGAAATTCGTTCCCATTGAGGCAAATGTGAAGACAGGCGATAGGGTGCTCTCATCGGGATTGGGGGGGGTGTTTCCAAAGGGGTTGATGGTCGGCAGGGTTGTGGATGTCGTTAAAAAGAAGCAGGGATTGTTTCAGCATATTACGGTTGCCCCCAGCGCAGACTTATCACGACTAGAGGAAGTGCTTGTCGTTTTGCCTGTTAAGGAGAATGATTTGGTTGTTGAGGAGGATTCGTGATTCCTCTTATTTTTATTTTTGTGTTGATTTTATTGTTTGCTGTGCAGACCACTTTTCTGGGATTGTTTTCTGTGGGGGATGTGTCGCCTGATCTTGCTTTGATCTTTGTGGTTTATTGCGGTATTCATTTTCAAAGGAACGGGGGTATTGGAGTGGGCGTTCTGGTTGGGTTTATCCAGGACTGTCTTTCTGGAGGCCTCTTTGGGATCAATACATTATCCAAGGGATTGACCGGGTTATTTTTCTCAGCGCTGAAAGATAAAATTATTGTAGAGGGTTTTCTTCCTATAAGTTTTTTTCTTGTTGCTACCTCATTGTTTGACGGAATGATTTATTTTGCCGCTATAACCAGCTTGATGGGTGCGCAGATCAAGGGTGACTTTCTGTTTTCTCATATATTATTTTTTGGAATTATTAATGCGGTAGCAGGCCTCTTCTTATTTTATATTTTGGATAGAGGCAGGCAATTGCTTCATCGTAAGCTCCCCAACCAGATTTTGCGACCGATATGAGTTTTTTCAGATACTCAGCCGAATCTTCCGAAAACGTTCGTAAAAAAATAAAAATTTACGTCATTCTTGTGGTTGTTTCCTTTGTGTGTTTGTGGATGCGCGTCTGGTACCTGCAGATTCTTAAAGGGGAAGACTTCATGGGGCGGTCTGAAGAAAATAGAATAAGGAAGGTTTCGTTGCCCGCCTATAGAGGTACCATCAAGGATCGCAATGGCGAAACTCTTGTCAATGTTCGTCCATCTTTCAACTTATATGTGACTCCTGAGGATGCCAAGGATCTACCAAATTCTTTGGCTTTTCTTTCAGCAAAATTTGAGATAGATGGTGACAAGTTGAAAGAAGATATCAGCCAGTCTCGCCCGTTCAAAAATGTGTTGATTAAAAGGGATATCAGTCGTCAGGAAGTTGCTTATGTTGAGGAAAATAAAATGCGGCTTCCTGGGATTCATATCAAGGTCGAACCTTTAAGAAGTTATGTCTACAAGGATCTTGCGGCTCATATTCTTGGTTATCTTGGTGAGGTGTCCAAGGAAAAATTGAAAAATTCCGCATACAGTAAATACGCGTTGGGAGACATGATTGGTAGGAATGGACTTGAGGATATTTACGAGTTTAATTTAAAAGGAGAAAAAGGATTCAAAGAGGTTGAGGTTGATGTCTCGGGAAGAGAACTGAAAACTCTGCGGAAACTTCCTCCAGAAAGCGGCGATAGTCTGGTGCTGACTCTCGATGTTAGGGTTCAGAAAAAACTTGAAGAATGGATGGATGAAATCTCTAAGGAAGATCCCGTTGAAGGTTCTGTTGTGGTGATGAAGGTTCAAACAGGAGAAATCATTGCCATGGTCAGTAAACCTTCTTTTGATCCGAATCTTTTTGCCGCTGGGATCTCTAGAACAAAATGGAACGGCCTGCTACGGGACGGTAAGCATCCGCTTCAAAACAGAGCTATCGACGGCCAATATCCCCCGGGTTCTACCTATAAGTTGGTTACCGCATATGCGGCTCTTGCGGAAAACCTGATTGATCCGGAAAGTACCATATTTTGCCCGGGACATTTTCGACTTGGCAGAGGGCGCTATCGTTGTTGGAAAAAACGAGGTCATGGCGCTGTAAACCTGCATGATGCTCTGGTTCAATCCTGCGATGTCTATTTCTATACTTTGGGGTATCGTTTGGGTGTGGATAATTTGGCAAAATATGCTAAAAAACTGGGTTTGGGAGCTCGTACCGGGGTGCGGTTGAATGGTGAAAAACCTGGGCTAGTTCCATCCATACAGTGGAAGAAAAAAGCGAGGAACAAACCATGGTTACCCGGAGAAACTATTTCGGCTTCCATAGGCCAGGGCTATAACCTTGTTACTCCCTTGCAGAATGCGAGTATGGTTTCTACTGTGGCCAATGGAGGTCTTTTGGTCAAACCCTATCTGGTAAAAAAAACTGAAGACTCGGAAGGTAAGGTGATCCAGGAATTTTTCCCTGAGATTGTGAGAAATGTTGAATTCGATCCGGAGATTTTAAAGCACTTGAAAGAAGGATTACGAGGTGTGGTCAATGAACCTCGGGGAACGGGACGCCGGGCACGGTTGAAAAATATTGTGGTTTCTGGAAAAACAGGGACTGCACAGGTAGTGCGGATGAAGGATTCTGACAAAATCAATCCAGAGGATGAAACGCCTTATTTATTTCGCGATCATGCATGGTTCGTTGCCTTTGCTCCGTATGAAAAGCCCGAAGTGGCAGTCTCTGTCATTATCGAGCATGGGGGTCATGGCGGAGCGACTGCGGCTCCAATTGCCCGTAAGGTGCTGGAATCTTACTTCACTCATTATCCACCAGCAAAATATGATGAGTCTGGTTGATTTCTAAGGCGATGGATTTTCCTGAAGGAAAGATCGAGGGGCGCAACGCAATTATTAAGAATGTTCGTAGGAATCCCCGGAGTGAAAACGAACCTTTTGTGACAGGGGTGTCATTTATTGACATTTCCGAGGCACAGTATGAAACTCTGGGAGGATTTTTAGGAAGTCGGGCCAATGAGCGTCGGGGAAACTCCAGAGGCTGATCAGGCGGTAAAAAATAGATCTTTTTCTCTGATTCGTTTAACTCTGTCGCGCAATTCGGCGGCTTTTTCAAATTCCAGATTCTTTGCCGCGGCATGCATCTGTTTTTCAAGTTTTTCGATCAGTTTAGGTACATCTATTCCCGAAAGGTATTCCTCCTCTTCTTCGTGCACCATAGAAGGCACAGGTAGTTTTTCATGCTTAACCAGAATGTCGTTGATCGATTTTTTGATTGATTCTGGAACTATCTGGTGAGCCTCGTTGTATTCGATTTGGATGTTTCTTCGCCGATTCATTTCATCGATTGCTTTTTGCATGGACTGGGTAATGGTGTCTGCATAGAAAATAACTTTTCCTTCAACGTTTCTCGCGGCGCGTCCTGAGGTCTGAATCAATGAAGTTGTTGACCTGAGAAACCCCTCCTTATCCGCATCGAGAATTGCTACCAGAGATACTTCAGGAATGTCCAGTCCTTCACGCAGTAAATTGATTCCTATCAAAGCATCGAATTCTCCCAAACGTAATTCGCGAATGATCTGGCTTCGTTCAAGTGTTTCTATGTCAGAATGAAGATATTTTACTTTTAGTCCAAGTTCTGTGTAGTGTTCTGTCAAGTCTTCTGAGAATCGTTTCGTCAGTGTGGTTATCAGAGTGCGTTCGTTTCTGGCGGCCCGTATATTGATTTCTTTGTGCAGGTCATCGACTTGCTCTTTGATGGGGCGTATGTCTATTTCCGGATCGATTAAACCGGTAGGACGAACTATGAGCTGGGTGACGTGATCTTCAGACTTTTCCAATTCATATTGAGCTGGTGTGGCGGATACGTAGATTACTTGTCCCACGTGCTTCTCGAATTCATCAAACTTAAGCGGTCGGTTGTCAAAGGCAGATGGGAGGCGGAATCCGTGTCGTATAAGTGTTTCTTTGCGTGAGCGGTCTCCTCTGTACATTCCGTTCAATTGAGGGGTTGTGGCATGACTTTCGTCAATAACAAATAGGGAGTCGTCTGGAAAATAATCTAAAAGCGTCGGCGGCGGGTGGCCTGCCGGTCTGTCCATGAGATAACGCGAATAGTTTTCGATGCCCTGGCAGTACCCTACTTCTTTTATCATTTCAAGATCGAACATGGTTCGTTGCTCTATCCGCTGTGCTTCTATCAACAGGTTCTGGCTTTCAAAATAAGCAATGCGCTCAAGCAGTTCCTCGCGAATATATTTAACGGCACGTTTAAGAGGCTCTTTGGGGGTGACGTAGTGGCTTGCTGGGTAAATGCCTATTCGGTCAAGATCGCGGATATGCTGTTGGGTCAGCGGATCGAACGCAGTGATTCTGTCTATGGTATCGCCAAAAAATTCGATGCGTATGGCCTCGTTCCGTTCGTAAACAGGAAGCACATCAACCGTATCACCCCGGGCACGAAAGGTTCCGCGCTGAAAATCCACATCATTTCTTTTGTACTGAATGTCTATCAGTTTTTGCAAAATATGTTCACGTTCAACCTGCATTCCGGTTTCAATGAAAAGCAACATTCCGTGATAAGCTTCTGGCGAGCCCAGGCCGTATATGCAGGACACGCTGGCTACGATAACCACATCACGGCGTTCAAACAGGGCATGGGTGGCGGCGTGACGTAGCTTGTCGATTTCATCATTGATTGATGCGTCCTTTTCGATAAAAGTATCGGTTTTGGGCAGATAGGCCTCGGGTTGATAGTAATCGTAGTAACTGACAAAATATCCAACGGCGTTATCAGGGAAAAATTCTTTAAATTCCCCATAAAGCTGAGCCGCAAGTGTTTTATTGTGAGCAAGAACCAGAGTGGGCTTTTGGACTTCTTCTATTACCTTGGCAAGGGTGAAGGTTTTCCCCGACCCAGTCACTCCAAGAAGAGTCTGATTACGGGTGCCCGAACGGATGCCCTCCGTCAACTGATGGATGGCTCCAGACTGGTCGCCTGCTGGCTGGAATGGTGCCTTTACTTTAAAGGGTTGCATCGACTTTCCTGTTTTTGGATTCTGGTTAAAATAGCATAAAATATGTGGTAAATTAAGTAATCGGTGTCTAAATAACTATAATTTTACTGAGTCCCATCCCCCTGCCATTTTCACAAGCTTAGTTAAGGTGATTTTGAGGGTACTTTATTTCTCCGGTTTCTTTGAAGATTCCGGAAATTTTTTATTTGAGGTGAGTTTTAAGTGGCTACAGAGAATAAAGATATTATAAAAACAGTTCAAATAAGTGGATCGACCATAACTCTACTTGGAACAGCACATGTGTCCAAAGAAAGTGTTGTGCTGGTTGAGGAAAAAATAATGAGCGGGGAGTTTGATTGTATTGCGGTCGAGCTTTGTCCAGCACGTTATGAAAATCTGGTCAATCAGTCCTGGTGGAAGAACCTGAATATTTTTGAAATTTTCAAAAAGAAAAAGGCGTCACTGCTGTTGATCAACCTGGCACTTTCGGCCTATCAGAAACGTTTGGCGGATAAGGTTGGTATCGAAGCAGGAAAGGAAATGATTCGGGCGACAGAGCTGGCTCGCGAGAAAAATATTCGATTAGAGGTTATTGATCGCGATATTTCCACCACTCTCCACCGGCTTGTAACGGAGGTATCGTTCTGGCAAAAAATAAAAATATTTTCTGGTCTGGTCGTTGGAATTTTTGTGGGGGAAGACGTTGACCATGAGCAAATAGAAAGCCTGAAAAAAGGGGACATGCTTCATTCTGTGATTGAAGAGTTTGGTGAATCCCTTCCTGAGATCAAGAGGGTGCTGATTGATGAGCGTGATGAATTCATGACTGGAAAGCTGGCATTGCTCGCCGCTTCTAAGAACGCTCCCAAAAACATTCTGGCGATGGTGGGTGCGGGACATCTTATCGGTATGGAACCGGCATTCAAGAATCCTGCAGGTCAAAGTCGAATAGATGAATTGAGTATAAAGCCACCTTCAAGCCGGGTCGGATATTTCATTGGTTGGGCGATTTGTGCATTTATACTTGGAATGTTCTACGTGGGCTATCAGCAATCCCCGGAGTTGGGGTGGAGTCTGGTGATGACATGGGTGGTAATAAATGGCGGATTGAGTGCCTTGGGTGCCGCTTTGGCTTTTGCGCATCCTCTGTCAGTTCTTACGGCTTTCCTTGCCGCACCGTTGACTTCACTCAACCCTACCATTGGTGCTGGTGTGGTGGTGGGGCTGGTTGAGTCTTATTTGCGTAAACCCAAGGTAACTGACTTTGAACGGTTGCGGGAAGATATCGCCTCTTTCCCCATGTGGTGGAAAAATGGTGTTGTCCGGGTGCTTCTCGTTTTTTTCTTTGCCAACGTAGGGTCAGCAGTTGGAACTTATGTTGCGGGTGCTTCCATCGTTCAGCAAATATTGGGGTGATAGTTCACTGTAACAGAAGGAAAGCTCATGGGTGACGGTGATGATGTCCAGGGTGGGTATTCGCGTGATGACTGGGAGCGCCGGGATATAGGGGAAGTGGCTCCTCCGTTTGTGCGGTTGTGGGAGGAAAGGAAGGTTTCCCCATGTAAGGCGATCATACCGGGGTGCGGGCGCACTCCTTTTTTATTTTACACTACACTATATTACCAGCGGTGTATTTTAAATACCCAATATAATAAATTGTGATCGGTCGATGAAGGATCAAAAAAAAACCTACTCTGGAATTTTCCGTGATGGCGGTGCGGGCAATTTAGCAAAAAAAAGGTTTCGCACCCGACGGAAAAAGCTAATGGATGCGGAAGGTATTTTGATGGCTGTTACTGGTGTCCCGTATGGACCCGGGCAGGAAACGGTGTGGGCCTATGCTCATTGTGCCACATACCAAGAGCCTGCGATCATGTACCTTACGGGAGTTAATCAGTCCAATGTCATCCTACTGCTTGATCCCGGCTCCCGTGAGTCGGACGAAATACTTTTTGTTGGTAAAAAGGACCCGTCCAAAGAATTTTGGGATGGGATTCGTTTTGGCGTGGGTGATCCGAAAAGTGTTCAAGAGGTGAAGCGTATTACAGGGATTGAAGATGTTCGTGATATCGCTGATTTCGAGAAAGTTCTTAAGGAGCGCTTTAAGAAACGCAGGAGCAAAAATCTGGGTACGTTGTGGATGCAAGGCAGTAAAGGTAAGAAAGCTGTTGAGATCAATAGTGATCACAATGGAAAGTTTAAAGCCCGGCTGGCTCGTTATCTACGTTCATGGACAGGATCGGCCTCAGGATTGTGCAACATCATGAAAAGCCATTTTGAGCTTCGTCTGCCGCTGGATTCTTATGATGTGGCAAATACTCTCATTGCACAAAAAGTTACCGGGCGGGGATTTAGCGAAACTTTAAAAAACTTTTCCCGCTTTAAAAATGAGTATCAGGTGCAGGGTTTTCTTGAAGGGCGAATACTGGAAGGCTCGCCTTATGGTCTAAGTTTCCCTTCGATCATAGCATCGGGCCGAAATGCGACAGTACTGCACTATATGAAGAATGATGACGCTTTTATTAAGAAGGAGCTTGTCCTTCTGGACTTTGGTGTGCGTTGGATGACGATGCATGCTGATATCAGTCGTACCGTTCCTGCGTCTGGTAAATTTAATCCGCTACAAAAGATGTTGTACGAAATTGTGCTGAAAACGCAATCGGCGGTCCAGAGAAAAGCTCGGGCTGGGGTGGCTATCAATGAACTGAATGATTGTTGTTGGGAGTCATTGAGCAGAAGCCTTGATAGCGTGTTTAAAAAAGCAGGTGGCAAATGTAAGTTGAAGTATAAGGATCGCCCTCACGGTGTGAGTCATTTGATGGGAGAGCAGGAGCATGATGGTGACCCGTTTCGCAACTATGCCAGTGAGCCGATGAAGGAGGGTTGGTTGATAAGCAATGAGCCGGGACTATACGGCTCCTTCAGTATCCGCCTTAACGGAAAGTTTTATGATGAGGAAATAGGCATTCGTATTGAAGACAACCTGTTGATCACAAAGACAGGATGCAGAAATCTTTCACGGTCGATACCCAAGACTGTGGCGCAAATTGAAAAACTGATGTCAAACGTTAGAGGCGGGTAGGGCGGTAATTAAATTTCCTTGAGGACGTCAAGCACTTCATCGACATGTCCTTTAACTTTGACCTTTGAGAAAATTTTCTGGATTGTTCCCTTTTTATCGATGATAAAGGTAGATCGGACGATCCCCATGAAGGTTTTTCCGTACAACTTCTTTTCCTGCCAGACCCCATATTTATTTACTACTTTTTTGTTTTCGTCTGAGATGAGTTCAAACGGCAGGTCGTATTTGTCGATGAATCTCTGGTGCCGTTCGGGGGGATCAATGCTGACACCAAGGATTACGGTGTTTTTGAACTTCTTGAACTGGTCTCTGAAGTCACACGCCTCAGTTGCACATCCGGGGGTCATATCCTTCGGGTAGAAATAGAGAACGACGTTCTTCTTACCTCTAAAAGAACTTAGCTTTATAGATATTCCGTTTTGACCCCTTCCTGAGAAGTCAGGAGCTTTATTTCCTTCTTTTACCATTGCGCTGCTCCTGAAAATACAATAATGAAAATGTTATTCGATTTTTGCGAGAAGGGTATCTAAGTTTTTGTTCACCACATTGATTTCTTCCAGTAATTTATCTCCTGAAGAGCTTGGGTTAAAAGCTGTTCTTGCTTCTCCAAGAATATTCTGGATGGCTATGAATAGTTGTTTTGTGGGATTTTTCCCAGTATCGCATAAGGTCTCAAAACTGCCGACTATCCTTGAGAGTTTGCCGTCAACTTGGAACCCAAGCATCGATTTTTCTTTGAGCTCCTGATTTTGTTCCATGAGAGTCCATACCCCACCTCTGGCCATTATAGTGTCCAGGTCACCGCGCAGATGCACGCTGGCGTTTTGGCAGGGTGAGTTTTCAGCCAGTGCTGTGAATGGAAATAACAGTATGAGTAGTGCTATACAAATGGAAAATAAATTTGATGAATTTTTGGCGAAAAAAGTTCGTGGGTTCTCAATGTCAAACATAAATCTTCTCCACATTTAAAGTGTGAGGCGGCCTCAGTCATTACAGCGAACGCGACGAAAGATGTACTTTGCAGATTTTACCAAGATTTAACAAGATAAGCCTTCAATGTCAAATTAACGTTCTTTTTATTGTGCAGTTTCAGTTTAAAAGAAAACCAGCCTGCAACAATATTAGAGATAAGCTTGTGGGCTTGGGTTTATTTGATCAGATTTTTATATTCGTCCATATTTCTTAAAGGTTCGAATTCTGGATTCGCCTTGATAATATCTTTGACCTTAGGGTTGAGTTTAATGGCGATATCGATATTTTTGAGACCTTTCCCGCGATTACCACTTTTTACATAGGCCTGTGCCAGAAGAATGTGGTGCGTTATGATATCATCATGCTGGGGATGCGATATTAGAAGGCGCTCTAATATGGAAATGGCTTTGCCGTAGTTGGTGCTGTTGTAGTAGGTGGTTGCTGTATTCAACATACTGGGCAGGTGCTGTGGTTTGATTCTCAATACCAGGCTATACATGGCGATTGCCCGTTTATACATTTTATACTGAGCAAAAATTTCTCCCTTGCGATTCAAAGCTTCACTCGGTTCGATGAAGAACTCTGCTTCTGGAAGTGGACCGGTGCTTGGCCCGGCTTTTTCTGGTAACTCGTCAAGGGTTTGCCGCGCTACTCCATTTGGGTCGGAGAGTTTTAGTGCTTTTTCATAAAATGAACGAGCCAGAGGTAAGTGACCTCGTACAACTTCAATATCACCCAGTTCCTGATACCCTTTGGCCGCGATGACGGAATCTTCTCCCGCCAGAGCAATCATCTCTTTCACCACTTTTTCTGTTTTATCCACGCGCAGGAGAAACCCAGTCAGGCCAATCTGTATTTCTTTGACCTTAAGATCATTTGGCTTTAACTTTGCTGCAGTCTCAATTTCTATGAGTGCGAGACCATATTGGCCAGACTTGTAAAGCGATTTTGATCGGCCGACATGATATTTATGGGGAATGATTTCCAACGGCAGTTTATCAAGCGCATTATTTTCTATGTACTTCATTAATATTTTGGCGGACTCCAGTTTCGGGTGTTCTTTACGGATTTTAAGGATTTTTTCGATTTGATTTTTGGCGAGGTCCGCTTTTTTTCTGGCGGCGTATATGTATGCCAGTTGATACCCCGAGTCCACATCTGTTGGATCAATTGTCAATGCCTTCTGGAATGATTTCTCTGCATCATCATATTGATTCAGGTAATAAAAGTTCATTCCTCTTTCATGATGATATTGCGCGTTGTTCGGGTCCAGTTCTGCGGCTGTCGCCAGGGACTGGTTGGCACCTTTCATGTCCCCGGTTGCTTTCAGAATTTGTGCGTATTCGTAGTGCGATTCGGGTAAGTGGATATGAATTTCTTCGGCAACTCTGCAGGCCTGGAGCGAGAGGTCAGCCATTCCCAAGTTTCGATACACCTCACAGAATCCATAATGAACTCCAGGGTGGCGTGCTTCCATCATCTGGCTTTCATTCAATGCCCTGATCGCTTGCATGTACATGCGCGTTTCATTCAGTATCAGGCCTTTCATTACGTACAGAGTGGCCTGCTTCGGAGATTTCTGCATTTTCTGCTCAATGATCGCAAGCGCCTGTCCATATTCTTTCTGTGTCGCGAGGTCATAGGCTTTCATCAATTCTTTATCTTTTTTTTCATCGGATTGACCGAGATCCCAGAACACTACACTTTTGCTCGGGAAGGTGGCATGCACCTGAAACGGATTAGCGGCACTTATCAGCAATGCCAGTAGGATGGTGATCGAAACTCTTTTCATTAGAACCTCTAGACGATGGTTAATTCAAGTGGCGGACAGCTCGAACGGCTTTGCGGAACTTGGTTTTTTTATGACTGTTAAATCGTTTCCCGGTATTCAGCACGACCCCAAAAGCATTGTAGTTCCCGTTTTCTTCGGCCGACCATAAGGATGCGCTTCCTTTTTCGGCAAAAATAGGGTCCATGTGAATAGTCATACCATCACCCAAAACCCTGCTGTTCGTTTTGTCTGCTTCATATAATGTGGTTAATTCTTTAACTGTTGGTACTTGCCAGTCGTAGTGATCGGCGAATCCTTCTTCGTTCAGTTTGTTGACATATCGGATGCTTTCAAACCAGCTGAGCCAATGACCGTCTTTAAGATACGAGTCCTCTTTCATCCACATGAGGCCGGTTTTGGTGTCCGTGATAGTCAGGTTGCCATTATCCTTGAAACGGTGGTCGGCTGAAAGGGCAGTGTCTGCCTCAACTTGCTGGCCGATAAGTAGCACCAGAACTGAAAGAATCATCAGGCGAATACCGGTTTTTGAGAATACAGAGTTCATCGGATTCAGCCGATCCTTTCTTTAAGTAATTTGTTCACCAGTGCGGGATTGGCCTGGCCTTTGCTTTCTTTCATAATCTGCCCAACCAGGAATCCGAAAACTTTTTCTTTCCCATTTTTGTATTGTTCCACCTGATCGGCGTTAGCTTGCAGGATTTGGTCAACCAGATTTTCAATGGCAGATGAATCTGTTATTTGCGTCATTCCCTTTTCTTTGATGATGTCCTTGGCTGACTTGCCGCTATGGTACATATCCTCAAATACTGTTTTAGCCATTTTAGCGTTTATCGTGCCTTCATCGATCAATTTTAAGAGATCGGTTAAGCCTTCTGGTTTGACCGAGCATTCGTCAATTTCCCGCTCATCATTTTTCAGTTCCCTAAGGAGCTCTCCCATGATCCAGTTGCTGACTATCTTGGGTTTGGGATACAGGGAAACAGACTTCTCGTAATAATCTGCCATTGCGCGCGATGTTGTCAGGACACCGGCATCGTATTCAGGGATTTCATAGTCCAGGGCAAACCGTTCTCGTTTTTGTTCGGGCAGTTCCGGCAGTTTGTCTTGCGTTTCCTGAATCCATTCATCATCAATGACCACGGGAACCAGATCAGGCTCCGGGAAATAGCGATAGTCGTGCGCTTCTTCTTTACTGCGCATGGAGAATGTAACGCCTTTGTTGGAGTCATATAAACGGGTTTCCTGAACGACCTTATCACCTTGCTCCAGAACTTGCGTTTGGCGCTCGATCTCATATTCAATGGCTTTTTGTACAAAACGAAATGAATTCAGATTCTTGGTTTCCGTGCGTGTTCCAAATTCCTTTTGACCCTCGGGGCGCAAAGAGACATTGGCATCGCAACGAAGGCTTCCTTCCTCCATATTGCAGTCACTCACTTCGGCGTAATCAAGGATTGCTTTCAATTGAGTCAGGTATTCACGGGCTTCTTCAGCTGATCTCAAGTCGGGTTCGCTGACAATTTCCACCAGTGGAACTCCTGTGCGGTTGAAATCGACATAGCTCTTGCCCGGATTCCCCAGGTTTTCGCCATGGATCAGTTTTCCCGCGTCTTCTTCCATGTGGATGCGAGTGAGGCCGATCTTTTTTTTAGTTCCATTAACTTGAATGTTTACATAGCCATTCAACCCAAGTGGGAACTCGAACTGTGAAACTTGATATCCCTTTGGCAAATCGGGATAAAAATAATTTTTCCGATCGAACCGGTTCCTTGGCGAGATACTGCAATGGGTCGCCAGACAGGCCTGCATTGCCAGTTGAAGAGCCGTTTTGTTGAGAACAGGCAGGACGCCGGGCATGCCCAGACAGATGGGGCAGGTGCTCTCGTTAGCGGGTCTGCCGAATTCGGTGGGACAGGAGCAGAATATTTTTGACTGGGTCTTTAACTGGGCGTGGACTTCAAGCCCAATGACCACTTCATATTTCATTTCGATGACCTGATGGAGTTGGTTCAGGAAAAAGCTAAACTCGAAACCGGAGGATTTCGAGGGTCAATGAATTGCAATAGTTATGACGGATTCAATTGTAATATCCTGATAGGATTCCGTCAACCCCCCCCCCCACTAGCCGTGGGGGCGATGGCCGGTCATTGCCAATGTGTCCGGTGTTGCTGGATAGTTTCGGTGATTCTCCTTTTCGCCGACCCTCCACTTGTTAATGCGCGGTGAAGCCGCCATCGACAGGCAGGGCAACTCCGGTGACGAAAGATGATTCATCCGATACCAGATAGAGACAGGCGTTGGCAATATCCTGAGGAGCCCCGAATCGTCCAATGGGGTAATCTCTGCTCCATTCTTTCATCAATTCCTCATCGTTCATGAGGCCTTCTGTCATTTCCGTTTTCACAAGGCCCGGACAAACCGCGTTGGATCTGATCCCGACGGGACCATATTCCACGGCCAGGGAACGGTTGAACTGAAGCAAGGCTCCTTTGGAAACATTATATGCCGCCACACCGGGTACTGCGACGAGTCCCAGAATGGATGATATGTGAATGAAGTTGCCGCTCTTACGCTCTATCATGTGCGGAAGCACTCTCTTGGTCAATTGGAAAACGGACCTCATATTAACGTCCATAATGCTGTCCCAATCCTCATCTTTTGTTTCATGGACGGGGGAACCTGTGAACACCCCACCGTTGTTTACAACGATGTCTATTTTTCCAAACGCGTTCAGGGTTTCGGTCACGAGCCTGTCAAGATCGCTGTTATTCGTCAGGTCTCCTGTAACAGCCAGAACCTGTCCTCCAACCTCTTTTGCGGCTGATTCCAATCGATCCTGCCTTCTTCCTATAATAGCGACTTGTGCTCCTTCATCGCAGAATAAACGAGTGCAGGCCAGACCAATGCCGGACCCACCTCCTGTTATGATCACGGTTTTTCCTTCGAGTCTCATAGTGGCTCCTTGAACAATTGATATAGGGATGGTTATAATGACCATGCGGCTCAACTGATATATTATGTTCAGCTGGTGAAAGACTATGATAATCCAACCTGTGCCTTGATTGCCAGACGAATCAAATCAGTTACTGGGAAAGCTTACAATATGATAAATATGAAATGGATTTATTATGGATTTGGTGCGTTTATCGGGTTCCTTTGTGGAACGGGCATCAATTTGATTTTCTATATGCTTGAGCAGTCGGGAAACCGAATCATCTCTGACGTGGTTCGTGATTATGGAATGTTTGGTCGTTTTGTAGCGGAAATGGTCAACGCGCTTCCTTTGATGGGGCTTGCTCTGGGAATAGTAATGATACATTGGCTATTTCCCGATGTCGTTGGCGGAAGGAAAGATTCATCTGAGGGAGAAGACAGGCCTTGAGATAATCTCTTGCTGGCGGTAATTTGATGGTAAAATAAGGAAAACACACAAAGGGAGTACTCTTCAAGTATGCCAAAAAAATTCAACGAAAATCTGGTAAAAGCGATTACAGCGACTTCGGAGGCCGCAGGCATATGTCGGCAGGCAATGATTGATGCCAATGACGATAGTTGCAGGGCAATGTATTCGGCCATTCTCAAAGATTGTGAGAAGCATATGGGGATGCTCAATGGAGAAGTTGAGTTCCATAAAAAGCAAAAAAAATGGGATGCGTAGATGCGGATCTTAATTGTTGAAGATGAAAAAAAGGTAGCCGGGTTCATCAAAAAAGGGTTGGAAGAGGAAACCTATGCCGTTGATGTGGCTTATGATGGAGAAGAGGGACTGCATCTTGGAACGGAAGGGCATTACGACCTGATCATTCTTGACCTCATGCTTCCCAAGATAGATGGTCTGGAAATTCTTTCTCAGCTGCGTGCCCAGGGTAACGATGTGCCCATCCTTCTTTTGACTGCCAAAGACGCTGTCGATGACAGGGTGGCCGGACTCAACAAGGGTGCGGATGACTATCTGACCAAACCGTTTGCCTTCTCTGAATTGCTGGCGCGTGTGAGAGTGCTTTTGCGTCGCGGCAAAGCCGAAGTCAAGACCATCCTCCAGATTGCCGACCTCACACTTGATCTGGTGAGCCATAAGGTTAACCGGGGAGGAGATGAAATCGAGCTTACCGGAAAGGAATACAGTCTTCTCGAATATTTCATGCGTAATCAGGGCAAGGTGTTGACCCGGACCATGATCGCCGAGCATGTGTGGGACTATAATTTCGATACGTTTACGAACGTTATAGATGTCTACGTCAATCACCTGCGCAAGAAGATCGATAAAGGCCGACAGGATAAATTACTGCATACCTTGCGGGGCGTGGGATACATCATGAAAGATTGAGATGCCATTCACCTCGATTCGTTCCAAATTAACAGCATGGTACGTTCTCCTTCTGGGAACCATTCTTGTGTTGTTCAGTTTCTTCCTGTTTTTCTTCCTCTCAAAGCGATTGTACGAAAGCGTAGACAATTCGCTCACTGTTTCGGCACGTGTTGTGGCTCGCTCAACCCAGATGAGTTTAAACCAGACACCGTTTCCTGGTCTTGACCTGTTTTTTGACCAGTTTATGGGAGGCGGCAACCTGAACAAGTTTTATAAAATTTATGATGGGTCGGGGAACATCGGCTCGCTTTCTAAAAATTTTGACGCGTCACAATTCCCTCTCACTCAATCCGCTTACACGCGGGCATTGGAAGGAAATACTTCCTACGAAACTTTTACTATTTCAGATAATCATCCTATCCGTGTTATCACCATGCCTGTTATTAAGGGTGAGAAACTTATTCATCTGGTCCAGGTGGGGACGTCGTTAAAGGCGGTGATGGATACCTTGAAAAATCTGCAGATTTTTCTATGGACAACAGTTCCCGCAGTTCTCGTTTTGACCGCGTTGGTCGGACGCTTTATGGCCAAGCGCGCGCTTAAGCCTGTGTCGAAGATCACGCAGACTGCGAAGGATATCGGCTCGGGGGCAGACCTCAGTAAACGTATTCCTGTTCCAGAGGCCAAGGATGAGATCGGACAATTGGCGCTCACTTTCAACACGATGATGGATCGTCTGGAAAGCTCTTTTTCGCAGATGCGCCAGTTTAGCAGTGATGCTTCCCATGAACTTCGTACGCCTTTAACCGTTCTGAAAGGACAGAGCGAACTCATCTTGGGAAAGGAGAGAAACCCTGAAGAATATCAGGATGTGATTTCCAGTAACCTTGAGGAAATCCAGTATATGTCGAAAGTCCTCGAAGATTTGTTTCTACTTTCAAAGTCTGACGAAAATCAGATTGTCCTGGATTTTAAACCTGTGGACCTCAGCCTTCTCATAGAGGAAATATGCAAACACGCGGAAATCATTGCTTCGGAGAAGAATATTCGGGTTGTTATCGCCTATCTTGAACGAGTGCAGATAAACGGTGACCCGGTACGTTTGCGGCAGATGATATGGAATGTGATTCAAAATGGGATCAAGTACACTCAGCAGGGTGGAGAAGTGAAAATATTTGTGCATGAAAAGGAGGACGTCGTGATACTGACCGTTCAGGATAACGGCATTGGCATTTCGGAAGACGACCTGCCGCTTATTTTTAACCGATTCTACCGAGTCGACAAAGCACGATCAAGGCAAGTAGGAGGAACCGGACTCGGGCTCAGCATTTGCAAATTTATTGTGGATGCCCATAAAGGAACTATAGATATAGAAAGCAAGCTTGGTAAAGGAACCAAGTTCAAGATCAGCCTACCTAAAATGAGTATTTCAAATCCGCAAGAGGTGTAGCCAGTTTTTATATATTGACTTTGCACGATTACGTTCCTGTTGCTCGGTGGCAACAAGGGGATCCTGGTTTGAAACGAGCTGTGCCATGCCACTTGGTTGATGGAAATGGTGGCATGGCAAAAAGTAAAAACAGGCTCCGAGGAGGGGTGATTAGCTTAATCCAAGGCGTTTAGCTCGTGCTCGATCCGAGGCTGAGTTGAAAGGCGTTCCACCGTTTTCCTGATCGTTCGGGTCTGCGGTGTTTTCGAGGAGGCCGATAGCAAACTCTGCGTCAGGATCGAGGTCTGGAGTGTTTTCTTTCTCGAGTCCGAAAGCTCTGCCGCGTGCTGGAACTAATTTGTTGTTCCGGTCAGCGGATTCAGAATCGGCGTCATCCAACTCAGGAGTTTCATTGAGAGACGGATTGCTGTTGGTATTCTTCTGCGTATTATTTTCATTGTTCTGACTGGTCAAGCCAATGTCAGGTTTGGTCAGCCCTGGAGCCAATTCAACTTCAGGGTCTCGGTCTGGAGTATTTTTCTTTTCGAGCCCCAAAGCCTTGCCACGCGCAGGAACCAGTTTGGTTGGTTTTTCTGAGTTGGACTTTTGATCATCGCTTACGTTTTGTCCGAATTCAACTCCCCCGACACCGACTGAAGCAGTGTTGGGTTGAGCTGCCTGTGCTATTTTATTATATTGCGTCAATTGTGTGCTTTTTTTTGCGCTTGGTGGGGAGGTTGGTGCTACTGAACCCAGACTAGAGGACGGTGGACCCAGGCACGGTCACCGGTACTGTCTTCGACATGGACCCATGAGTCTTTTATTTTCAATACTTTCATGGAAAAGTACTTGTCGATAGGGCTCCATTCGACTTTGGGGAATTTAGTGCCGGGACCTTTACGCAGGTTGGTTTTATTGTTTTTAATAATTGCACACATATAGCTTTCTGTGGTGAGTTTTTGATATACCCAGTAAATATCGCCGTCTAAATCCTGTATTCTCAGCCAACTGCCTTTTCGCCCCAGCCGCTTGAAGGGCATGTATTTAAACACAGTCCACAGTTTCTCATAATGCTTACCTGGACCTTGGCGAAGGTTTGCCTTTTTAGCTTTTATGCACAGTGCCTCCGCTGTTGCTTCCAATGACAGAAGTCCCGCGAAAGCAAGGGAACAAGCCAAGATGAGAAGAGTTTTACTTTTTATTTTTGAAATAGCTGGTAATTGCATGGGTATGATCAAGTAATGTTCTATTTTTCAGTCATTTATCATACCACATAAAACCGGGTTGATGAATTTTTTCCGGTGAGTTCACAGGGGCGCTGATTTCGTAAAATACTTTTTGGCCGGTATCCTTGACGGTCTCGGTATCTTAAATTACCATCTTGCTTAACAATACTTCCAAGAGGTTTTCTCTCTGCCAGACTTAGAAAACTTTGAAACTCCCATGATTCTTATCACTATCTTCCAGCTCTTTCTAATTGTCCTTGTCGTGCTTTACCTCTCTGTCAATATGATCTACCTCGTCAAGGTGGTACCGGTTGAGGATGAATCGGTTGACTATCCTTACCTGTCTGTATGCATTCCGGCTCGCAACGAGGAGAGAGATATTAAAGCTTGTGTCGAATCATTACTGCATCAGGATTATCCGGAGTTTGAGGTGATCGTTGTAGATGATAACTCAACGGATGAGACAGCGGAAATTGTTTACTCAATGAAAGCGCAATATCCGAATCTGGTATTTGTTCCGGGAAAACAATTGGAGCCGGGCTGGTTTGGGAAACCTTACGCGTTGTATCAGGCATATAAGAAGTCACGCGGCAAATACTTGCTGTTCACTGATGCCGACCTCATCTATCAGCCGCAGGCATTGAAGTCTGCCATGCACACTCTGATTTCCAGGGACCTCGATTTACTAACACTCATGCCGGCGGCGATATTCGGCTCGTTCTGGGAGAGGGCGGTTCAACCTGTCATATTCGGATTCATCGCCGCCCTCACACGATTCAGGAAAATTAATAGTCCTAATTATGATAGCGCTATGGGATTCGGCGCTTTTCTCCTGTTCAAGAAGGAATCCTATCAGCGGATTGGTGGTCATCTCAGTGTCCGCCAAGAAATTCTGGACGACGTCATGCTGGCGAAAAATGCAAAGCTTAACGGACTTTCCATGTTGGTCGCGGATGGGAAACGTTTGTTTTCAATTCGTATGTATCATTCGTTGGAGGAAATTTGGGTCGGCTGGCGCAAGAATATGTTTCTGGCAATGAAAGGTTCGGTGATAAGAACGTTCTATTATGTAATTGTGATCCTTTGTTTTGTCCTGACTCCGTATATCGTGGTGATAGGCAATTTGTGGGTAGGTACGGGGGGAATCTGGGTAGGGAGTGCGTTGTTCGGGCTAATCCTCACTTTAGTCACGGGACTGGCATTGTGTCGTCAGTTGAACCTGGAAAAGAGAAACGTGTTTCTTTTTCCTCTGGGAGCTATAATCATGTCGGCGATCATGTTGAATTCGATGACGCAAATTGTGTTTCACGGGCGAGCCGAATGGCGAGGTCGAACTTACGAGCAATAGATTTTTTAAGGAGTTAGTTGGTGGAAAATTATCCCAAGAGATTTATCCAGGCGGGTCTGATTTATATCACGGTCGGAGTGTTGCTGGGTGTCGTTATGAGTATAGAGCCGACTCTAGGCGCGCGCATGAGGTTTGTGCATATTCATATCAATCTGCTCGGTTTCATGGTGATGATGATCGCGGGTGTCGCCTATCATGTGTTACCACGTTTCAGCGCCCGCACCATTCCCTGGCCCAACGGGGTGAAGTATCATTTTTATTTGCAGAATATCGGACTCATCGGGATGGTAACCACCCATGCGGCGGGGGGGAACTGGCGGGAAGGTGTAGCGCATTGGTTGTTTGTTCTATTCGCCCTGATCACTGCATTGGCAATACTGTTCATGTTTTACAATTTGTTCTTTGTGCTGATGGTACCTAAAGAAGAACCGGAACCTGCTACACAAATTACAGCCGATATGAAAGTCGGCACGGTGCTTGATGAATTTCCTCAATCCATGGCGGTTTTTCTTGAAACCGGTTTTGATTCCCTCGCTAATCCGACGGCGCGAAAAACTTTTGCCAAATATGTTCCCATAGAGAAGGCCTGCGAGAAACACGATGTCGATGTGGCAGAATTTCTCATAAAACTGAATGCCGCAGTTTTCGGATCATCTACGAGTCCAACCATGCCAGAGAGTTCAACAGGCAGTGAAGAAGCGGAGAATAAAAAACCGGGTAAAGAGATTGTTCAAGGGGAATCCTGTCAGGCAGACACCATGGTCGGTAGTCTCATCAAAGTTTATCCCGCGACTAGATCTGTTTTTGAAAAACACTATGGGGAGGGATGTTTCTCGTGTCCGGGGCAGACATTTGAGTCCATCGAAGAAACCGCACACATGCACAATATCGACCCAAAGATCATCCTCGGTGATATCAACGCTATCATTGCCGATGAGTTGGAAAAGTAATAGCAGGCTTTAAACCGTCATCGCACTGGTGACCGGAAAAGTTGTAAACCACCTCAGCACTGTGGCATAGCCACAGCACTTAATCCTGTCAGGTTTTACTGCTTTTTTGCGTCTTGCCAGAGGCGTTCCATTTCTTCGAGGGAGGTTTCTTTGAGGGTCTTGCCCTGTTTTACGACTTGTTGTTCTATGTATTGAAAGCGTTTGATGAATTTGTTGTTGGTGGATCTGAGGGCTTCTTCGGCATCGACCTTTTTAAATTTGGCAATGTTGACGAGGACGAACAGGATATCTCCCAGTTCGCCTTGGATGTCCGCATCTTTTCCTTCCAGTATGGCTTCTTTGAATTCGGCGACTTCTTCGTCGAGTTTTTTGAATACGTCGCTTACATTATCCCAGTCGAATCCTTCTTTCGCCGCTTTCTTTTGTAGTTTTTGCGCTTTGAGCAGGCTGGGGAGATGTTTCGGGACACTGTCGAGGGCGGAGTTGTGGTTTGAGTGAATCTTTTCTTTCTTTTTGATTTCTTCCCATTGCTGTATGACCTGATCTGGGGTGTTGAGCGTTTCATCTTTAAATATATGTGGGTGACGCCGCACCATTTTTTCCTTTAAATTTTCCAGGACATCTCGAATGTCAAACTCATTGCTCCTGCTGGAAATTTTTGAATGAAATAATATCTGATACAGCAGGTCGCCCAGTTCATCTTTGATTTTTTCTGGATCGTTCGCGTCCAGCGCTTCCAGGACTTCATAAGTTTCTTCTACCAGAAACGGTTTAAGGGATTCTCGGGTTTGAACAATATCCCAGGGGCATCCATTTTCCCCCATGAGGGTATCTACAACTTCAATTAGTTTGCGGAACGATTCGGTGGTGTCGCTCATTAGCGATAGGTCCTTTGTGAGAAGTAATTATTTTTTTCAGTCTCGTCTTTCAGTCTTTCGTAGAGCGTGAATTCCTTTTTGCGATTCTTCTTAGTTTCCCTGTGCCTGATGGATTTGCCCGATCAGTTTGTGTGAACGCGCCAGTGTTGGCATGTCTACCAGGGATTGTTTCAGGAATTTCATGGCTTCATCGTAGCGCTTTTGTCTTAAGTAGAGGTCACCCAGGTTGGCCGTTACCAGGTGGAATGTTTTGAAATACCGTAATGCCTTTTCGTTTTCCCCTTTCAGGATGAGCTTAGTTGCTTCGAACATCAAGCGGGCAGTTTCCTGCTTATTTGCCAGCGAATGATTCGGTGCAATCAGGATCAACGCGAGACTCAATGCAGGCAATATCATCTTTCTTGAAAAAGTTGCTAGAGTTGGAGATTGAATCATTATTGGTTCTCCATTGTTTTCAAGGAGGCCTTTGTGTGACGGATGATCTTTCTCAAGGCTTCAGCCAAGCACCCGTTGGGCACCTACGGCCCTCCACTCATTAGAGTTTTGTGGTAGGCTGGACGAGCCTTGCGGAGGGTCATCCTTTATATGAATTCTAAAATAACAGAGTCTGCCAGAAAAAGTCCTTTTTCTGAGAGACGCAGTTGGTTTTGTTCGATGGTGATCAATTCTTTTTCCTGCAGTGAGGCTATGATATCTCCATATATCGTTTTGAAGGAAGTTTGAAATCGGTCTTCTAGTGTTTTTATGCTGATGCCTTTGAGCATTCGCAATCCAAGCATGAGAGTTTCGCCCATTGCCTGTCGTGGTTCCAGTGATTCGCTAAACTCCACCGCAGTTTGTCTCTTGTTTACTTCATGGATGTAATGCGCTGGTAGATTAGTGTTTTTGGAGCGGACTCCATTCATATAAAAGGATGCTCCCGCACCCAGCCCAAGTGTGTTTGTGTTTTGCCAATAGGTGATATTGTGTCTGCACTCTTTTCCCGGTCGTGCAAAGTTTGATATTTCATAATGATGGAATCCGTTCTCTTTAAGAAACGCTATTGTTCTTTTATACAGTTCCAGTTGGTGGTCATCATCGGGCATGACGAGTTTTCCGTTGGACTGGAGTTTCCCAAAAGCGGTTTCCTTTTCGATGGTCAGGTTATAGGTTGAAAGATGCTCAGGATTTTTTGCCAAGGCCAGACGCAGATTATTTTCCCATCCTCCAAGTGTCTGGTTCGGGATTGCAAACATCAGGTCTAGAGAAAGGTTGTTGAATCCGGATTCCCTTGCCCGGTCTACAGTGGAATGGATTTCTTCAATCCCATGTGCTCGGTCGAGAAGTTTCAGCTCTGCTTCATCAAACGACTGCACTCCGATGCTGATTCTATTATATCCTGCTTGCCGAATTGATTTCAATTCGTCAGAGCGAATGGTCGCCGGATTGGCTTCAAGTGTAATTTCAGCACCTTGCGTGATGTTAAATTGGTTTTTGCACTCTTCAAGAATTCGCGTTAGCTGAGAAACTGAGAGGGTGGTCGGTGTTCCACCGCCTAGAAAAATAGTATTCAACTGTCCGGCAGAGGAATACTTTTGTGAGTAATGACTCATTTCTATTATCAAGGCATCGATATAAGTTTCCATTTCATCGTGCTTGATAGGATGCGAATTGAAATCGCAGTAGCCGCATTTGTGTATGCAGTAGGGTATATGAATGTAAAGACCTAACGATTGTTTGTCCATTGGGTGGATTTGATTTAGATGCTAGCAGTTATTATTTCATTGTATCAGTATTGTTAATTCACGAAATAAAAAGTGGCCCGGAGAGGATTATAAATTAAACCATAATCCTTGGATCGGGATATGAAAAGGCCAGTTGGAGAGGCAAAAACCTTTGGAAAGTATGTCTGGTGATGGGAAAAACAGGGGATATAAAGAATGCGGTTAAAAATGCAGAATCTGCAATAAAGGTTTACAGGAAATGCAAGCTCCCGAATACAAAGATAGTAGCAGGCCAGTTGGCGACCTGGAAAGGCTCTGAGGCCAAAGTGTGATCTTTTTGCTTGTTCCTTTCGTAACCCCATCTAAAGATTTTTCTTAACTAAAAGTATATATCTTCGTAGTAAATTATTCGTTAAGGTCAGGAAAGGGTATAGTGGTACAATCGTTCGGTCATGTTCACAAGATAGGTCTTCCTGTCTGAACGACAATATTTTATAGCTTTCGATCAAAATGCTTCCGCGCTTCATATCATTGGCAAGCTGGACCTTGTGCCCAGGCCCGATTTGCTTGGATTGATTGCCGAAGCCAACGCAAAATTCATAAAACATTAAATTATTCAGCCACCCAAATTGTCATTGAAAAAAGAAGAAAAGTTTAAATCTGGTTATGCCGCGATTGTTGGCAAGCCCAATGTGGGGAAGTCTACTCTCCTCAATCGGCTTGTCATGAAAAAGATTGCGGCTATTTCGAACAAACCCCAGACAACAAGAAACAAAATTACAGGCGTGGTTCATTTTCCCGGCGGGCAAATCATCTTGCTGGACACACCGGGAATCCATCAAGCCTCCTCCCAGCTCAACCGCCTTATGGTGAAGGCCTCCCTCAGCACCTACCATGATGTCGATCTTGTTTTGTTCGTTATCGACGCGAAACAGGGATTTGCTGAGAATGATATCTTTGTGATGGATACGTTGAAAAATGTAAAGTCGCCAAAGCTTCTTATTATTAATAAGCTGGATCTGGTTGCCAAACCTGATTTATTGGGATTGATTGCCGAAGCCAGCGCGAAGTCAATTTTTGATGAAATTATTCCCGTGTCGGCTTTGCGTTCAGATGGATTGGAGGATCTAGGACAAACAATTCTTGGTTACCTGCCGGAAGGCCCGCAATATTTTCCTGAGGATATGATAACGGATTGTTCCGAGGAGTTTCTGGTCGAGGAAATTGTAAGGGAAAAGATTATGCAACGAACGCGTATGGAAATCCCCTATGCTGTTGCGGTAGTGGTTGAAGGAATGAGCGAGGGGCATGGAGACGTCTGGGTGATTGATGCGCTGATCATTGTTGAAAAACAATCACAGAAAAAAATTCTGATTGGCGCAAAAGGGGCTATGCTCAAAAAACTCGGGAAACCGGCACGGGAAGAAATTGAAAGACGTTTTGGTTGTAAAGTGTATCTAAACCTTTTTGTAAAGGTCAAAAATAACTGGAGAGAAGATAGCCGAAGTCTCCGCGAACTGGGATACCTGCATGATTCAAATAAAGACGGATGAGGATATCGAGACGATGCGTGAGTGTGCCAGACTTGCGGCAGAAGTTCTTTTGATGATCGAACCTTATGTCAAGCCGGGGGTCACGACCAATCGGTTGAATGATCTTTGCCATGACTATATTGTTTCTCACGGTGCGGTGCCTTCTCCTTTAAACTATAGAGGATTTCCAAAAAGCATATGTTCTTCTATTAATGAAGAAATATGCCATGGTATTCCATCTGAACGGAAACTGAGGAACGGCGATGTTATAAATCTGGACATCACCACCTATATGAATGGATTCCACGGCGATACGAGTAAAACATTTTTTGTTGGTTCGCCGCGAAAAAAAATCAGCCGTTTGGTCGAAACCTGTCAGCAGTCTTTACAAAAGGCTATTGATGTGGTTCGGCCAGGAGCTAGGCTGGGCGACATTGGCGCGACCATTCAAAACCTTGCTGAGGGAAGAGGCTATTCTGTTGTCCGCGAATTCTGTGGACACGGGATCGGACGCAACTTTCATGAAGACCCGCAAGTTCTCCATCTTGGGAAATTTGGAGAAGGGGTGGAGTTGAAGAAAGGAATGGTTTTCACCATTGAGCCTATGATCAATGAGGGGGAGCCTGATCTTAAAGTTCTATCCGATAAATGGACGGCAGTGACGAAGGATGGATCGATATCCGCTCAATTCGAGCACACTCTTGCCGTGATTCAAGGCGGGTGCGAGGTTTTGACCCGTCTGGATGGCCAAACCAGCTTCTGAATTATCCGGCAGAGCCCCACCCGTAAATCCTAATCCATTTAATATCAGTTAGTTAAGTACCCCCCCCCTAAGTATTAAAAAAAGATATTGACAATCCTCTTATTTTTTACTATATTGATAATCATTTTCAAATTCAAGGTATTGCCGTATGCTTATTAACACTTGGAATTAGTTTGTTTATCATAATGAAAGAAAAGGAGATTTTTGAAATGAATTTCAGTAAATTTTTAATTGTGCCTTTGATGGCGATATTTTTATTTGGAGCCGTGCCGGGATTTGCGGCTGATGTATCTGAGTTAGAGAGAAGAATTGATATTTTGTCGGATGAGCTTGACCAGGTTAAGAACTCTGGCGGATCAGGTTCCGGTTTGCTTCATCGAACCAGCGTCCA
>Ga0163108_10000606_pt1 | contig 26730 bp, 26 predicted proteins | sample Fk1155metaG_FD_109644 | JGI IMG/M metagenome (GOLD analysis project Ga0163108, IMG submission 109644) | Marine microbial communities from the Central Pacific Ocean - Fk160115 155m metaG | ecosystem: Environmental > Aquatic > Marine > Oceanic > Photic zone | place: The Central Pacific Ocean...
AGATCAGTTCCCTCAGATTACTAGGGCCGTTGGCAGGAAGGACGATGAATTCCCTTCCAACGCCCAAGTCGCTATTTTCGGGGCGAGTCAGTTCGGCTCCAAACTAGCTAATCATTACCTCTCCAGGGGTTTCAGCGTGGTCGTGATCGAGCCTGACCTCGACGCCGCCAACGAATTGGTCGGCTCTCCAGTGGGCAACAGCAAGAGGCTCGATGTGATTCATGGGGATCCGCAGGACGAGGAGTTGCTCCGAGAGTTGGGGATCGACCATCACGATATTGCTGTAGCAGCGTTGGATGATGATAACATGAACATCGCCATTTCGATGCGTGCGAAAGACAAGGGAGTCCCACGAACAGGCCTACTGCTCAGAGACAGGGCATTGGTCGAAGCGGTGCACAGAATCGGACTGACCAGACCAGTAAGTCGGAGGCTGGTCACTGTGACGTCGATACTGAAGTCAATTCACATGAATGTCCCGGGGACCTACCAGGTCATCCCTCCCATCCCGGCTATTATTTCGATTTCAGGCGAAGTGAACACCGAGCACTCATTCGCCGGAAAGTCCGTCAAGGATGCCGAGAGCAGCCTCGGTGCTAGAGTCGTGATGGTAGAGAGGCTCGATGAGTCCGGCTCTACTGCCGTACTTAATCCACATACCGTCGACAGCATCGAAGTGGGTGACAGGATCTATCTCTTCCTTGCCAGAGACGACCTGAAGAAAGTGGAAAAGGCTCTGGAGAACTGAAGATGCGCTGGGATGTTGTCGGCCTCGTACTGGGGTGGACAATTCGACTGATATCCTTGCCTCTTCTAATTGTGGGTGTATACAGCAGCTCTCTCGAAGCCGAGGGGATTGAATACGCTGCCAAGACGTATCTCCTCCCCTTCCTCCTCTCTCTGGTCGTGGGGCAGTCATTGGTATCCTTGGCTCAGAATTCAGATGCGTCTAGCAGAGTGAGAGACCGTGAGGCCTTCGCCTCCGTCGCTCTGGGCTGGATCCCAGTTGTTGCCGTGGGCTCATTGCCGTATTGGTTGGGTGGGATGTTCTACGGCCCGTTAGAGTTGATGGCAGGTGAAGCCAATATCTGGGAAGCACTTCGTGGTCTGCTACATTCGTGGTTCGAGTCCATGTCAGGATTCACTACCACCGGAGCCACCGTGATAGATCCCCTGACCAGTCCCGTCTGCACGGTGTTGGTGGAAGACTGCATTGGTAGCCAGAACCACAGCCTCTTGCTATGGCGGTCCATCACCCAGTGGCTCGGCGGGATGGGTGTGATAATGCTTGGACTGCTCATCCTCACTCGTGTTCTCGGCGGTGGGATGTCCCTTGCCAGGGCTGAGTTGACAGGACCATCACTGTCTCGTCTGGGACCCACTCTGCAGTGGACCGCCCGCCGACTGTGGCTGATATACGTGGTTCTGACTGTACTCGAGATGGGACTCCTCCATTTCCTTGGTGGGATGGGCACCTTCGATGCCGTCAATTATTCTCTGACCACACTGCCCTCCGGGGGATTCGGAACCTCAGATGCCGGAATTATGGGGTTCGAATCCGCTAGAATTGAAGTCATTTTGATGCTCTTCATGTTGCTGACCTGCATTAATTTCAGTCTTCTTCACCTTATTCTCGCAGGCCGCACCAAGGAGGCCCTGAAAGACGAGGAGCTTCGTACCTACTTGCTGATTCTACTACTCGCATGGCTTGCCATGGCTTTCAACCTCTACAAGGCGGGCACTAACGGGGGAGCCGAGGAACTAGCACCTCTGGAAGCCATCAGACATGCCCTCTTCCAATCAATATCAATTTCAAGTACGGGATATTCCAGCGCGGATTTCGCTACTTGGCCGGTATTCAGTCAGTTTGTATTGCTGCTGCTGATGATAGTCGGTGCCTCGGCGGGTTCCACCGGGGGCGGACTCAAGGTACTCCGAATCAGGATAGCCTTTGAGTTGGCTAAAAGAGAGGTTCTGAAGATTATCCAGCCCCGCCAAGTCGTCGCAATCCGATTTAACCAGCAGGTCATTGAGGAGAGGAAGGTGTGGATAGTCCTCGGGATGCTCAGTTCGTGGATGGTATTGGTCACTGCTTCAATGCTGACCATTTCGTTCCTCGAGCCGTCCTTGGAGATGACGGATGTATTGTCGGTCTCCGTTTCTCTGCTTGGTAACACTGGGCCAGCTCTAGGGGCATTCGGCCCCACTTCAACATGGGCCGCAATGAGCGAACCGACGATGATTATCGCGTCGATGCTAATGTGGTTGGGTCGCCTTGAACTGCTGACGGTGTTGGTGCTTCTGCACCCTAGAACATGGGCTGGTACCGACTGATTAGAAGGAATCCAGGGAGAACTGCGTACCGCCCTCACCCTCATTGCCGGCATCAGTATCAGAATCCTCTGAAACAGGCAATTCTTCGATAGGCAATTCGTCCTCGATATCTTCCTCGAACTCTTTGAGTATCCTCTTGGCTTCCCTCCTGCTCCTAGGGATGCCGTGCATAGCAAGGTGGTCTTCACCTCTGAGTCCGAGGTGCTTAGCCACTGAAAAATCGTTAGAGTCTCCACCTAAGGTGGAATCATGCACAGCCAGCAGATTGGGCCAGAGGTCCTCCCTGATGGACGCCTTACTGGTCCCAAGGTCATTTGACAGATGCCCGACCACGGTGCCACTACGCCACGACTCGCCACCCCTGCGGAGGAAGTTCGGAAAAGCGAGGAAGGGATCCCCGCCAGTGTCGATGGCAGGTTGGGCTACTGCTGCCTGTGCGGACAGAGTCGAGCCCCAATACCACGATCTGAAGGCCCTGTTGGTGAACTTGGTGGCTAACGACCTGTCAGCCATGCACATGGCCGGGCTGATAGCTGCGAGTGCGTCAGAATCGAACAGGGTTTGGTTGTTCCACGCAAACCATGCGATCATCTCATCGGGATCCTTGTCTGAAGCCATCAGAATCCGCCCTGCTTCTTTCCCAGAACGACTCTTGTAGACATCACGCAGGGCCCTGAACACATCAATCTGCGAATCCCTCTCGGCGACTGATGCCATATCCTCTACGTCTGATATCCCGATGTGACCCTTCCTCAGCGCACATACCGACTGCAAGTCTCTGACCAAAGCTCGTAAATCCCCCGGGTTTCCATCAATGAGGGCTTCAAGAGCCTCAGGATCCATGCTTCTGCTTTCGGCATCGAGGACCCTGTGCGCAACGCGCCTAAGATGCAACTTCCCAACTCGGCTGAAATTTATCTGCTCGGCTTTCATCAGGAGCCTGTCCCTATTCCTCCTCCAACTTCTCCCCCGGCCCCAAAGCCTCATCGGATCGTTACATGTCATGATGATGGGTTGGTGGGTCAGATTCAGCAGATTCAGCAATTCCGCCTTCCCCCCCGAATCACCTTTCAGAACAGCCCCTTCTTCTCCCGGGAGAATCGCATTGTCCACCCTGTCGTCAGAGATCTTGGCGAATCCTCCACTTAGGTGGTCCACCTCATCAAGTAGAATCACGGTTTTCCCACTAGCGACTCCTCCGGAGAATTGGTCGAGAGAAATGTGTTGAGAGCCCTGTGTAGCAGCCCTCCTGATGGCAGCCGCATTCCTTTCGTCGGAGGCATTCAACTCAATCATCGTCCAGCCTCTCTCTATAGAAACAGCGCGAGCCAAGGTCGTCTTTCCCACGCCCGGCGGACCGGAGAGCAGCAATCCTCGTTTGCTTGGGGGGCTGTCCCCGCCCCATTGGTCAAGCCACTGCCTGATTTTCCTGAGTTGAGTCTCGTTGCCTTCCATCAACCGCAGACTATCGGGACGGTACCTCTCGGTCCAGTCCTCTGGCCGTTGCTGTTCTGCCACAGTAGAGGGTCGCAGCGAGGCCCCATGAAGATTGGCAGTCAGAACAGCGAGGAAATATTGCCTGATGCGAGTTTGGAAAGCACATCTTCGATTGACGCCCTTACTTGCTCTTGGTCATCCCTGCGTCTCACAGTCACACTGCCGTCTTCCAGAGTAGTGTGATCTACAGTGATTGCCCAAGGTATCCCTATCTCGTCTACTCTGGCGTAACGCCGCCCTATTGACTTGTTAGCATCCAACTCACCCCTAAGGCCCGGCATCGAGTTCACACTACCCCAAATCTGTCTCGCGATATGATCCATTCCATCCTTGTCGAATAGTGGCAGTATCGCGACATCAAAGGGGGCCACCGACTGGTCAAGCCTCATGATGCTGTAATTCTCGCCCTCCTTCTCCGTCTCAGTGTATCCATGGTCGAGAATATGCCAGATGATACGATCGATTCCGAAAGCGGGTTCGATTACATGTGGGGTGAACCATTCTCCATGCACGGTAACCTCCTCAGATCTCCTAGTGACCATCTCGTCTGTGATTTCGACACTAGAACCATCAGCAAGAGCCAGCGCAAACGGCATGGACTCTGGAATTTCTACGAGCTCCTTCAGAGCATCCATCACCGCTCCAGCCGCGCCTTTGAACGCCGGCCCCATGACAGAGCCGTTCGGGGCTAGTATATCTCGTACCTCAGTGTGTGGCTTGGCGTATTGACGCCATGCACGAAGCTGATTGGATCCTGAGTGCCGCTCGTGCGATAACAGGTCGTGACAGGTTCTGTTGGCTATGCCAACGCACTCAACCCATCCATGCTCGCCGCTCACCTCACAGTCCCAGCAGTCCTCCGCGTAGTGCGCCATCTCGGTGCTCGCGTGCTGGCGGAACCTGATACGGGCCGGGTCGATTCCAACTCCCATCAGGAAATCCCAGGTCCTAGCGATGAACCAAGCTACTGTGGGGTGTCGGACGATACCAGAACTCAGAGCCTCGGAGATTGTCATTGAGTATTCGCCGGCATGCTCTCCCTCTGGATCTGCAATCAAAGATAATTTTTCGACCCAAGTGCTCAGATCGGGACTTGGCGGCTCATCAGGGTCGATGAAATACTCGAGCTCGGCCATGTTGAACTCTCGAAGTCGAATCATGCCTTGCCGGGGACTAATCTCGTTTCGGTATCCCTTCCCGGTCTGGATGGCCCCGAATGGCAGTTTCTGCTTGAAATGCCTGAACAGGGCCGGGTAAATCATGAACATGCCTTGAGCAGTCTCCGGCCTCATGTAAGCAACCCTACCGCTCTTCTTGGCCCCAATCCTAGTGCTGAACATTAGGTCCATCGAACTGGCATCCGACCATTTGCTCTCTGAGCAAGTAGGGCATTCGACACCGTCTTTTAGCATCGCATTGATTTCATCCACACCCAAAGAGTCAGGATTCTCATGTCTGCCTTCAGCGAGATGGTTAGCCTTGAATGCGCTACCGCACGCACCACACTCTGCCATTAGGTCGCTGAACTCCCCTACGTGACCGCTGGCGACGAGGACAGGTTCGGGCGTGATTGTTGGCGAATCAATCTCTACTATGTCGCCGTGACTGGTCCAGTGGTTGACCCAGTTGTCCATGACTCGACGTCTGATGCGTGCTCCCACGGGGCCATAGTCAATCAGACCGGACATGCCACCGTATATCTCGAAGGATGGTAGCACTATGCCTCGACGTCTGAGCACCGATGTCAGCCTGTCTACTCGTCTATCAGTCATGAATGGCACTTCGACCCGGCATACCGCCTTTCAAGCCATCCTAGCAAAGCGGTGTCTGAGAGCCTTTCGAATATTACAAGAATATCGTCGAAGCGCTGATTATTGGATATTTACAGGCCCTATGGGCCTGAATGGCCGTTGACCGGAGAAGCATTCATTTACGACCCGGAGTCCCTTTCGCCCGAAGGGTGTGGGAAAAAAATGCCTGAAATCGAATACATAGAAGATAGGATGGAGACTCAAGAACTCCTTGACAGCCTATCTCCCCCTGTTCGAAACTGGTTCACTGACAAATTTCCCGACTTCACCGAACCCCAGAAGATCGCGATTCCGCGAATCATGCGCGGCGAGCATCTGCTGCTGTGCTCACCCACAGGATCGGGAAAGACCCTCACTGCCTTCCTATCCATAATCGACGACCTAGTGCGTCGCTCTCTAGACGGCTCTCTTCCAGATACAGTGCAGTGTGTTTACATCTCTCCAATCAAGGCTCTAGCGAATGACATTCAGAAGAACCTGATTGGTCCTCTAACGGAGATTAAGGAGAGGTTCCTGCCAAGTCGTGCTAAGGACATCAAGGTCGGACTGAGAACTGGTGACACCCCTCAAAAGGAGAGGGAGAGGATGCTCAGAAAACCCCCTCACATACTCATCACAACTCCAGAATCGCTCGGCTTAGCTCTAGCGTCTAAGCGATTCAGACCCATTCTAGAAGACCTCAAGTGGATGATCATCGATGAGATGCACTCTCTCGTTCCCACCAAAAGGGGAACCCACCTCTCCCTCAGCCTCGCACTGATGGACACGGTGGTCGCATCGAATGTTCAGAGGATTGGAATCAGTGCCACAATGGAACCTCTTGATGATGTTGCGAGGTTTCTGGTTGCCAGTGACCCGCGCGATAGTGATACGGAACCCCAGAGAATCTCAATCGCCAAGGTCTCTGGAGTCAGAGAACTCGACTTAGATATCATTCTGCCAACCGCACGATTCTCTTCTATCCCTGTAAAGGAGATATTAGACCACAACATTGACCGAATCAAGGAACTCGTCGAGGCCCACACCACCACGATTGTCTTTGTTAACACGAGGAATATGACGGAGACCGTCGTGCAGAGGTTGAAGATTGCCGGTTTGGAGGGTGTAGAGGGCCATCACGGGTCGATGGACAAAACCATCCGTCTTGATGTTGAACACCGCTTGAAAAACGGCTTACTAAGAGCCGTAGTTTCATCTTCAAGTTTGGAGTTGGGAATAGATATCGGCTCAGTGGACCTAGTAATCCAAGTGGGGTCGCCCGGCTCGATATCGACCGCCCTCCAGAGGGTCGGCCGAGCAAGCCACCAAGTGGGTGGCATCCCCAGGGCGCGCTTCCTGCCCACCTCACCTCACGACCTGTTGGAACTGGTCGCTGTCCAGACTGGTATCCTGCGTGGTTCGATGGACCTGCTAAAGTTCCCTGAGAACTGCCTCGACGTACTAGCTCAGTTCGTAATCGGGCTTTCAATCATCAGGGAATGGGACATTGACGAGGGCTACGAGTTAGTGACCTCTTCCTGGCCCTATCGTTCCCTGCCAAAAGATGACTACATCGAGGTTCTCGATTTACTAGATGAGGAACGCAGAATCTGGGTTGACTGGGAGGAGAACAGGTATGGAAAACGAGGCTTCGCGCAGATGATCTACTACACGAACATAGGCACCATAGCTCCCGACAACAACTATCTGGTCTTCACCTCCGATGGCACTCTCGTCGGCCACCTATCTTCCTCATTCGTCTCGAGCCTGCGAAACGGGGACGTCTTCCTCCTCGGCGGCTCGACCTATCGGGTCTCAAGCGTGATAGGAACCAGGGTCAATGTCACTTCTGCCACCGGATACCGCCCCACTATCCCTTCGTGGACCGGCGAGGCGTTGAGCAGGACTCACGAGTTAAGTCAAGAGATTCTAGAACTGCTGGGCCATGTGGCGATCCGTCAGCGTCTGGGGGACGACGAAAAGGCCCTGCTGACCAAGGTTCTGCGCCTCAATCGACCAGTTGCCAGAGCCCTCTCTGATTTCTTCGATGAGCATAACGCCACGACCTTCCAAGTGCCGTCCAGAGATCGCATCTTGGTTGAACAGGTGGAAGGCCCACTGCCCACCTACATCATCACCACATGCAGAGGGAGGTCATTCAACATGGCTCTAGGGTACCTTTTCGCTGGAATCGCTACTGCTGACAATGTCATCGTTCACGAGTTGTCCTTTGATGAGAACGGCTTCATGGCGAAACTCAGTCATGAGGTCGAAGTATCGAGGATCCCAGAGATATTCAGGAACGGGAGTAGCCAAGAGACCCTTCAGAGGTACCTGATGGACTCACAGTTGTTCGCGAAGAGGTTTCGTGAGGTTTCTTCAAGGAGCATGCTCAATCCACGTAGGATTGGCGGTGACGAAGTCAGCCCTAAGCAGTTCCAACAGAAGGCCGAACAAATCATGCAGAAGCACCGAAAAATGGATGATTCCGTCATCGTCCGCGAGGTGATGAATGAAATCCTGCACACCGACCTCGACATGGAGCAATTGGACGATTTCATATCTAGGATGGACAGCGAGGATGTGCGCATCGTGCACCGACGAGTGCGCATGCCGTCCCCTCTTGGAATGACGCTGTTCATGTCTTCCTTCGAAGACCTGCTTTCCCTCAGGACGCGAGCTTACCTCATCAAAGATGTTGATCCAGAAATCCTGCGCAGGCTGTTAGGAGCTCGTTCGCTGGCCACTGACCTCGATGAGGGCAAACTCAGGGAGTATTACCAGTCGAAGGTCTCTGTGCCTACTAATGCCAACGGCCTTCTGAGACTGATGGACATGGGTGGCGGGTTGGAGCCTACACTGACTAACCCACTGTATAGCGAAAAGCTTAGCAACATCAATTTCGATGTGATGAAAGGTTGGGTACACGAACTTGCAGAGCGAGGACTAGTCACAAAAATCCGGAAAACCGGGCACGAACAGATTGACGGCAAGTGGTTCTCCATTCGTATGGCCGATGTTCATGGCACTCTGGGGTGCTTGTCCGTGGCTGGTGCAGCGGACATGGATGACCTCACGGAGCTGTACACTGGGGGGCTGACTTTTGAGATGGGTACGGACTTCAAGGATGGCAAACCCGGGAAATGGAAGAAGTCAAACCTCTCCGATCCTCTTGATTGCCTACGTTTGAAATTGCTCGACATGCTCGGTTCAGAGGGACCTCAGACCTCAGAAACACTCTGTGCGAGACTTCCATTCCCTTCAGCACAGGTCGACTCCGTCCTTCAGGAGCTGGAAATGAGAAACCTCGCTGCTATTGGCTTCTTCAAGCAAACCGATGAAGGCGAATATATCCTCAGGATCGACGAGTATAGGATTACCGGCGGAACCGTAGATGTGGTTGATTACAGAACTCTGCAGACATTGCTACTCCAGAAGTCATTCACGAAGTACGATGAGCCGGCAGAGGCGATGAGGGCCCTCATCCTCATCCAACGACGCGATGAGCTTTTGCACAGGGTTAGAAACTACAGGTTCAGGGACTGGAAGGATATCAAGCACGATCCGGATGTATACAATGGCAGACTTTTGCACAACCGTGTTGGATACACGCTGAAGGACCAGATCCCCATTCTACTAGGATTGCGTGGCGAACCATGGCTAGGCCCTCTCGAGGAGGAACTGCTGGACAAGATTCCTGAGGGAGGGCTAACGAGGTCCGAGTTGTTCTATGATTACCCGAAGGGGAAGGAGAACGCCCATATTCAGAGGAGCCTCAAGAGTGCTCTCAACAATCTAGAGAGACAACTTGTCGTCGCCAAGCAGTACATCGAGGTTCCCAACCGGAAACGCTCTTTGGCCGTATTCCACAAGATTCACGGCGTTATCGAGCCCTTGTCTTTTGATGACGCCCTTGTCGCTTTGATTAACAAGATAGGTCCAATCCGACTTCATACTCTGAGATTCTTCGTTAGCAGACCCGTTGAGGATTTGGCCGATGCTTTACGTCGCTTGGAGGATGCAGAACGAATCATACGCGTCGTTGCTCTGCAACCCGATCCCACTGACTATTATTCATCCAAGGAGGATTCAGAAAGTCTGATCTCGCCTATGCCTGAAGACAGAAAGATGAGGGTCTTATCCCAATCAGACCCCTTCTGTAGCAGATTCATCCATGAGATAAGACTGATACTCAAACAGGGTTGGTATCACCCTGTCTTCAAAGGAGTCGATCCGATTGGACGCATCCTAATGTTCGTGGTCAACGACTACTTGGAGATAAAAGACATCAACATCCCGCATTCATACCTAGATGAGTTCAAGGAGGCTTTCTCCTCTCTCCTCGACAATTATAGGGACAGACTCGTGGATGTCTCTGTACTTCATGCGTTCAATGGCGTACCAGTTCACGACTGTGACGAAAACATCCAGCAGATTCTCGCAGACTTGGACTATTCCTCAATGGGTGATGGGGAGAGATATATCCGAGGAGGTGTAGTCGAGCCACGCTCTAGGAAAGAGGTTAATCGCATGCTGTTCTATCATCACAAGATGCATCAGGGTAGCAGACTGGAAAATGAGACCATGGCTCTTGAGGAGATGAGAGAGTTGCGCGACGATTTCGCACTCAGAGGCAGGTGCGAGATGTTTAGAGTCAATCTGCATTCAATGGCCGCAGCGCACCAACTGCACCAAGGCACCAATCTGAGGGGGCATCAGGTGTGGGCCAAACTGGCGCACTTCCAGAGACTTCTGACCATAAGAAACATCCATCCAGCCGAGGAGGACGAAGACATACTCCAGTTCTTCAGAGAACATCATGATCCATCCATCTTCATGGAGAGGCATGCCATGAAACGAGCTGAGTTCCGCAAACTGATATCTCCCTTAGTTCGCAGTGGGCATCTGGTACAGGATTATAGAGGCGGTTTCAAAACTGTGGAACCGATGCAAAATACCGATCTCTGGGAGGTCAAAAGGGACTATCTGAGGGAACTTGTAAGTGACTACCCAGTGATATCACTTAGACAAGTCGAGAGATTGGCAGGCTCCCCATTCTCTGCTGAGGAAATTAGTGATGTCTTGCATGAGTTCGAAGAGGACGGGACATTAATCAAGGGCTTCCTCGTTGATGACCTGCAGGACATCTGCTGGGGCCGTCAAGATCTCTTAGAAGGGCTCAAGGGGATTCGCAAGACACGTGACCTCGTCGTGCCACCCTCCGACACCATGATGCATTACTTTGGGGGCTTGCTCAGGGAGAGGTTCGCCTATGGTTCGGCGTACATGGTATTTCATGACGAAGAGCCGATTGCCGCATTCAAGGCGAACACTAGGGATGGGACCATCGAAGTCACTGACTTCGTCGGGGACTCAGACTTGGAGAAGGAGGCTCTGAGAGTGATGAAGGAGTTCGCTTGGGAGCATGATATGCCTCTGACTGGCAAGCTGTACGAGAAGTTGCGCTCACGTTGATTGGGGTTCCGTAGTGGACATACCAAACCCTCTCATCACAGGCCTTAGCAGACGCATGATATGCCGATGCAACTCGGGCAGGAGGTCGAAAAGCGCTAGCGCCATCAGGAACATTGCGAACAAACTGGCGAACTTGGCTGCGTAACTGTGGGTGAAGTCGAACATCCCCAGGCCCATGAACGTCCAATCGGTGTAGTTGTCAGTAAGCCATACGATTCCTGCATTCCTGAATACGTTAAGGACATGAATAGTAGGCAATGCGATGAACAGGGCCCTCAACCTTCGGTTCCATGGGACCGAACTCAGAGCCAGTATAGCACCCACGAAGACAATCATCGATTGCAGAGCCGAGCAAGCAAGTATGAAACTCACACTCACAACACTTCCATCAGCATGTTCGAGAGGGACGAAGAAGCCATTCTCACCCAGTGGCTCGGCCATGATCCAGCGATTCCCATCCCATTCAGAAAGCGGAACCTCACCAGTTCCATAGAGGTCAACCATCATGGGAGCCATCTGATAACTTCCCAAACCAGTAAACTCAAGCATCATCTCAGCACTCCAAGCAGTGCCATAGACGAATCCCATGTTCAGCATTGGGATGCTGTAGATCACATAGTATGGCACCACAGCCCAAACCACACACCCCCTGAACCAGACTAATGCTTCAGGAACTTCGTCCCAATTGCGTATCTCCCAGATTCCCATGGCTATTCCCACGGGCAGTGCTCCGGCAGTCATCAGAATCAGGACAGGATCTGAAATCTCAATGTAATGCGGAGATTGAAGATAGAGAAAAAGCCCCATTGCAGTCCATCCAAACGCCGATGAGTAGGGCGCGTAGCGCTCATTTTGCAGGTGGAATCCAACACCTAGTGCAATCGCACCCAATGCGCATATAATCAATTGCAGACTGACATCGGCAACGCCAAATCGCTCTGCTATCATGCCCACGAGCAGCCCTAGAGGCTCTTGCATCGATGTGTTTCGACCCATCAACCCGTAAATAGGATGCCCTCGCCGGCGGGTACGGGGATACAATGGGATTTGAGTTCAATGAGTTCACAGAATCATACCTAGCGAATCTCCGTCAAGCTTTGGATGAGTTGCCAAGAGATGCCCTGATGGCGTTCTGGCAGCAAGTGGAGACCACCCGTAACGAGGGCGGCAGCGTTCACTTCATTGGCAATGGCGGTAGTGGGGCTACGGCTTCACATAGTGCCGGGGACTGGTCGAAGGAACTTTCCCTCAGAACCATCTCTCACATCGACAGTGCATCGGCAATGACTGCATGGGCGAATGACACAGAATATTCCAACATCTTTGTTGGCCAGTTGTCGACTTTCGTCAGAAAGGGCGACCTTGTTGTAGGATACAGTGGCTCGGGTAACTCTGAGAATGTTGTGAACGGCATTAACTTTGCAAATGATTGTGGCTGCAGGACGGCGGCGATAACGGGTAATTTGGACGGGATGGGTGGGGGCAAACTCGCTCATGCAGCCGATGTCGCTGTCGTTGCGCCGACCAACTCAATGGAGATGATCGAAGATATCCAGTTGATAGTCAACCACATCATTAAGGAGGCCGTCAAGGCTCATCACGGGCTGTGATACTTTGCTCGCCCCTCACAGAGACGATGTGGAACTGATTTCTCCTCTTCAACTGCCTGATTTACCAAACGGGTTGTCTTGGGATGGCCGAATCGCCTTTCTCGACAGGGACGGCGTTTTGATTATTGGATCAGAGAAATATGTAAACAATGTTGATGAAGTTATCCTCCTCCCCGATTCGGCCGTGTCTGTGGGTAACCTGAGGCGTGCGGGTTTCCGGGTCTGTGTGGTCACCAATCAATCGCCTGTCGGTAGGGGACTATGGAGTCAGAGCAACCTTTCGCGGATACATAAGCAGATGTGCCGATTGTTGCTCGAACAGGATAAGGATGCCCTACTCGATTTGATACTACACAGTCCCTATGCTCCTTGGGAAGGTGCGTGGGCCCGCAAACCCCACCCAGGCATGCTGGAGGCGGGGAGGCAACTTATGGACGCCGCTTCTAGTAATCCAAACCTAGAAGATCTCGAACTCAAATTTGGGGATGATTGGATTGGGCGACCCGATGAGTCCGACTCTGTAATGGTGGGTGACCGTGGTGTGGACATGTCTGCAGCAGCCAGATACGGAGTCAGGGGTCTGCTTTGTGATGGAGACGCAGGACTTGCTAGTGTGATGAACTCAATATTGGGGGACTCTGCTTGAGTCCCGAAGCCGGCGTCCAGATCATTAGAATCGGTCTGGATGACACGGACCATCCGAAATCGGGTTGTACTACCGATTCGTTTGACGGTCTGCTCCAATCCTTAAATTCACAAATCTCCGGATTCAAATTAATCGAGAGGAGATTGGTTCGCCTATGGCCATTCGCAGCGCGAAGAACCAGAGGTAACGGTGCATTATCAGCGATTATCCAGATTCCATCCGGGCAACGCGATTTATTCGACTCAGTGTGCCAGAAGTGGTTTGATTGGCTTTTATGTGAAACAGCTGAATTACCACCCTCTCCTGTGCGCGCTGCTCCGGTCCTGCTCATTTCGGAAAGGGACTTACCGGAAGAGTGGTACTGGTCCGCAGTGCGTGAGCATGTCGTGTTGGAACCCAGACTGAGTGAGATTCGCTCCCATTCTTGTGTGATGCATACTGGTGATGAGTCATGGGGTGCTGTGGGTGCCAGTGCAGCCATGGCATGGCAGCCGAACGAGCATTCGACGTGGGAATTGATTTCATGGAGGGAAGAATCGATGATCGGCAAGAGCAGAATAGTCTCCTCGGGAGTTGTCCGGGAGATGGAGAGGCGGCATCCCGAAACCTTCGTCAATCGTGATCCGACCGCCGATAGGGGCTTGATTGCACCTAGAACCCCCTGTCCTGTACTCTATGGTATCAGGGGTTCAACCGCTCAATGTGTCGAAGATGCTCATCGTTGGCTACAGTCTCGCACTGACGTAGAACAATCTCCTCGTTGGGCCATTCACAGGACGAACCAATTGTCCGATGACCATGTCAGAGGCGTCTCTTCGGGTACAGTAATCACCCCTCCAATGGAAACCAAGGGTGCCCACTCGCACATATCTGTGTTTTCCGAGGGCGTCAGGGCCGATTTGGTCGCCTTCTCAGAAGGCGGGCCGGTAAACAAGCTCCTTCGCAGACTGGTGGCAGGTGATAGAATCGCATGGGTGGGATTGAATTCACCGGACGGTTCCGTGCATCTAGAGCGTCTGGCAATGGTCGATTGCGTACCTAGGGTTGTTTCCAGACCGTCGTGTTGTGGCAGAACGATGCGGAGCGCTGGGGCAGGCCAGACACTCAGATGTCAGTTCTGTGGCAGTAATGCTGAGAGGACATGGGTATCCGAGGAGCCACACCTGAGCGATATCGACATGATTGATCGTTGGTCCGAACCATACCCATCCAACCGTCGGCATTTAGCGAGGCCGTTGCAGTTGAGTACCCCCAAACGGTGATGATATGGACGCTGAATCTCTGGTCAATATCATTCTGACGATTTCTGCAATCTTGATGATATGGGGCTTGTTGCGGCACCGCCAGAAGAACAGACTGTTACAGATATTAGACAACGATGATTATAGCGGTATGGCACGGGATCCAGACTCCCTCATGTTCACTGATGAAAACGCTATGGAGCAATTCGACAGACTTCTCGTTAACCAAGGCGCAGACATGGACGAATAATCATTCCAGGAAGAACTAGTATTCGTTCAGAACTTCCAAAATGGTGGTAATCAATCGAGAATGCTATACAATGCCATTCGACGGCAACATATGTGTCTGAGTCAGTAGAGAGGATTCCCCGGCGCCCCCCTCCGGAGTTTGAGGAGTCCGATGGGGACATGATGAGTGGAATATCAGAAGGAGGATTCCTCAATGTCGCGCTGAACGATGTCAATCAGTACGGACCCCACGCGATGGTGATGCTGCTTGGAATATTCGCTTCGCTGACAGGACTGGTCCTTCTACTGCTGATGGCGCTTTAACCTAACAACGCCCGCGCTTTGGCAACCGCTTCGTCAACAATACGCCCGCTGTGTCCCAAGTGCCCTTCTGGTCGGAACATATCACTCAGTTCGGCAGAGTCGAAGATATCCGATATGCCGCTGTCTCGAGCGCATACGGTCTCCAATCCCTCGTCGTTGGAGAGCGCTTCCATTGAAGCCCTCCTCATCATCTCGTGAGCATCATCTCTCGAAATGCCCCTGTCAACCAGTTCCAGCATAACCTTCTCGGCCATGACGAGCCCCCTCTGAGCATCTATGTTGGCACGCATCCTCCCGGCATCGATTACCAGATTGGATAGTACTCCCTCTGTTTTGGCTAGGATATCGTCTAGGAGGATCATCGCATGGGACAGCGTGAACCTCTCGGCAGAGGAGTTTGCGAGATCCCTCTCATGCCACAGCAATGCGTTCTCGTACGAAGGCACAATCATCGAACGCACTATCCTAGCCAGTCCACAGGCGTTTTCAGCCGTAATCGGATTGCGCTTGTGCGCCATGGTAGAGGAGCCTACCTGCTTGTCCGCATCGAAGGCCTCAGCGACTTCCGCGATCTCGCTTCTTTGCAGGTTCCTGACCTCTTGCAGGACCTTCTCGACACTGGTCGCGACATTTGCCATCCAGCCAACCCACTCTATGTAACGGTCTCGTCCGACAACTTGAGTGGTTGCTACAGGAGTACCGAGCCCCAGATCTCCCATGATGAGGCTCTGCAACTCGAACGCTTGCTGACCCTGAGCTGCGCCGGTCCCCACAGCTCCCATGAATTTGCCTGTGGTGGCACGGGGAGATAGTTCGTCGAGCCTCTCTAGGTGTCTGACGAACTCATCGACCCACACTGCGACTTTCAGGCCGAATGTGATTGGTACCGCGGCTTGTCCATGAGTCCGTCCCAGCATCACCGTGTCGCGCTCGCGCTCAGCGATAGCGCACATGGTCCCAATCAGTTGCTTGAGCGCATCAACTTGCATCGTGATGCTGTCCTTGATCTGTAGTGCAACAGCGGAATCGACAATATCGTTGCTCGTTGCACCTAAATGTATGCACCAACCAGCTTCTCCAGCAGCCTCAGCCATAGCTTTGGTGAGCGCCATGATATCGTGCTTAGTCTCTGCCTCAATCTCGTCCACGCGGTCCGCGGTGACTATGCCGGGGTCGGCGATGTCCGCGACCTTGTCATAGTCCTCGGCGCTCACCCTGCCGAGCTGGCAGTGAGCCCACACCAGAGCCCTCTCGACCTCCAATTGGCGGGCGTGGCGACCTTCTCTGGACCAGATGTGCTTAGCCTCGTCACGACCGTATCTGTAGTCTAGAGGCGATACTGTCACGGTGTTCCCCGTGACCAGCCGACCCTAGACCCCTGTTTGAGTCTAGCGCATGGCGGATATATTGGCAGACAGCACATTCCACACGCCGCGTCGGCCATCCCACTGGGGCTCAGCAACGCATTTTATCGTTCGTTTCATGTGGGGGCCATCAACTACGATAGTCTCAAACTCCCCACCTTCACCATCTAAGTTGAAACGGTGGCGTTCAGATAGTATCCTGAGTTCACTCAAAGCATCTTCATCCAATCTCCTACCTAACCATCCACCATCGATTCCCTCAGCAGATACCGAAGCAAATCTGACATCGAATCCATGATTCACAAACGATGCCATGTGCTCTTCAGCAGGGTGATGCCATAGTGGGCAGAACGAGATAATACCGAGGCGATCACACATCCTCTCTATCCTAGTCTTCTGGTAATCGGAGCGCAGAGCACCCACAACCAGAGCATCTACTGCTAACGGACCCTCGTAGATCTCGAGCTCATCAGGCTCCTCCCACTCCTCGGGCCATGCTTCAAGGAAGGCATTGCAACTGCCCCAATCACCCCTGAGGCTGGTTTCTAGGTCGGAAATTTCGGATTCTGGCACTCCTGTGGTTAGGACAGGAAGCCAGGGAATCCCTGCGGAGGCTGCTTGCAAGGCTGCGATACCCGCACCATTCAACTGAAACATCATCGAATCGGCTCCAGTGACATGTACTGTGACCAAGCATTCGACATTCCAGCCTTGCATCAACGCCCACCAGGTGGCGTAGGTGGAGTCTTTGCCGCCTGATGCCAGTACAGCGACCCTCATGTCCCTGCGCAGTGTTACTTAGCCATGAATGCCGCGACAGCCAAGGCCTTCGCCAACCAAGATTGATAAGAGTCCGGCTCAGCATCAGCACGTTTACCATGCAGCCCGGCGGACGAGGATACGATACCAGCGTCACAGTCTTCGACACACAAGGTCGATTGTACCAAGTTGAATATGCCCGTGAATCAGTTAAGAGGGGTACCACAACTGTCGGCCTGAAATACCGAGACGGAGTGATTCTGATAATCGATAAGAGGCTTACTAACACCCTAGTAATCGCCGACTCAATTGAGAAGATGTTCCCAATTGATGACCACATAGGAGCAACCACATCAGGACTCGTAGCAGACGCTCGGCAACTGATTGAAAGAGCGCGGATTCAGTGTCAGGTAAATCGAATGACTTACGGCAATGAGATATCAGTTCCCTCACTCGTCAAAAAGATGGGTGATTTCATGCAGTCGTTCACCCAATATGGTGGTGCTAGACCCTTTGGAACCGCGTTGTTGATGGCCGGAACTGATGATAGCGGTTTCCATCTTTACGAACTCGATGTCTCCGGTGCGTACTTGGCTTACAATGCTGGCGGGATAGGGGTTGGTAAGGCCTTGGTAATCGATTACTTTGAGAACAATTGGAAGCCTAATATGACTCAAAACGCTGCAATCAAGATGGGTTTGGAGGCCCTTAGCGACTCAATGGACGACTCCCTCAATCACGATGCTGTCGAGATAGCGGTAGTCAACTCTGAAGGCTACCAAAAACTGGATCACGAAACAACTCTGAAACACCTTGAGAAACTCTCCTGAGGCACATGCCTCTAAGGTCGAACCCCCTAGCGAGGACATGGTCAGCCTCGATGATGCTGTACTTGCCCGCTTCGAGAAGGGCGGCTCTAGGTACGAGATTCTCGTTGACCCCGAACTCGTTGACAAGTGGAAGGAAGACCCCGCTTCTGTTGAGATGAATGATTTAATGGCAACGGATGAGGTTTGGTCCGATGTACGAGCAGGCGACAGACCGACTTCTGATGCTTTAGAACGGGTATTTGGTAGCTCTGACCTCGCGACCTGTGTAGAACGAATCCTCAACGAGGGAAGCATACAACTGACTACAGCCCAGAGGCGACATATGGTCGATGAGAGGATGAAGCAGATTGTAAATGAGATTGCAATGACGGCCACAGATCCAAGGACCAAACTACCCCACCCGCATGTCCGAATAGAGAATGCCCTCGATGAGGCACGATTCAGGGCAGATCCATTCTTATCGGTTGAGAGGCAAGTGCAAGATGCTGTGGATGTCCTGAAACCCATAATCCCTCTGCAGTTTATCACTATCAGACTAGCATTCAAGGTTCCTGGCAAGGATTTTGGAGGAGTTAGCCAGCTTCTTCGCGACTCAATGCAGAAGGAGGAGTGGTTGAGTGACGGTTCCTGGGCATGTGTCGTAGAGGTTCCGGGCGGGATGAAGAACGAGATAATCAGCCGTGTCGCTAAACGCTCTTCAGAGATAGAAGTACGAGAACTCGACTGACTCGGCACCGTAGGTGCCCGCATCAACGATTATGAAGGGGGGGTGGGTCGCGCGGCTGTATAACATGAGTGTTAACGATGACGCGGGCGGACCGCGAAGCGAAGGACGAGCATCCCGGCTCGTCGCTCCAGGGGAGGACCTTGGAGACTCAAAGGGCCAAGAAGCCGGCCACGGCGTCCTAGTGATGGACGGACGGCTTCGTGCGACGAAGCAAGGAAGAGTGACAATGAATGGCAATGCAGTGGTAATCGAGCCACTGCGGTCTGCTTACATACCTAGGCCAAGTGACCTAGTGATCGGTTTCGTCGAGGGATGCACCAACAATATCTGGTTCATTGATATCGGCGCACCGTTCAATGCGATACTTCCAATGAGCCTTGGCCCAGGAAAGGCAGCATTCGGTGGCACACGTAGCCTGATGGACATCGGAGAAGCGGTGTTATGCAGGGTCCAAGAAGTCGAGGAGACCCATTCAAGCGTAGTCACAATGAAGGGCATGGGCCTGCGAAAAATTCGCTCTGGAAACATCGAGGACATCGAACCACACCTACTTGGACGACTCATAGGCAAAGAGGGCAAGTCTCTGCGCCAACTCAAGGAGGATACCGACTGCAGGATTATCGTTGCGGATAATGGACGAATCTGGATTGACGGGGAACTTGACAGCATAGTCGATGTCCGAGACAGGCTACAAGCAATGTCTGCCGAAGCTAAATCCATCGGAGGTGTTGCTTGATGGGAGGCTATGGAGATGTTCAGATGCTCGACGAGAACGGGCTTCGCGTGGATGGACGCAATCCCGGTGATCTGCGCCCAATCTCAATAGAGACCGGCGTGGTTCCCGTTGCCGATGGCTCCGCTAGTGTAAGGTGGGGAACTAACCACGCTGTCGCTGCGGTGTACGGACCTATGGAGTGCCACCCAAGAAAAATTCAGCGACAGGACCGCGCCGTACTGGATGTACGTTACAACATGGCCCCCTTCTCAACAACCGACCGGATGCGACCCGGTTTCAACCGCCGTAGCAGAGAAATCAGCAAAGTCACTGCAGATGCGCTTGAGAGCGTAGTGTTGCTGGAAATGTATCCCCGATGTAAGGTTCGAGTCGAAATCGAAATTCTATGCGCCGAGGCAGGTACTCGCTGTGTAGGCTTGACAGCTGCATCAGTGGCTCTGGCCCATGCAGGTATCCCTATGACGGACATGGTGGTCTCTGTTGCTTCTGGCAAAATCCACGATGTAGTCGTCTGCGATTTGAATAAGGAAGAGGACAATTACGGTGAGGCTGACCTGCCGATGGGAATACTGCCTAACTCAGGCGAACTCGTGTTCCTGCAGATGGACGGAGACCTCTCGCCTGATGAGTTCAAGCAGGCTTGGGATTACAACATGAAAGCCGCAACGGCGGTTCACGAAATTATGGTCGAGGCACTCAAGGGGGATGATTCCTGATGGCTATTCCACTAGTTCCGAAGTTACTACGTGCTCATCTCGCCGAACTCGCTGAGAACGACGAAAGACATGACGGACGCAGTCGATGGGAGGCCCGAGACACAGAACTCGAAATCGGAGTTCTTCCTCGTGCTGAGGGTTCGGCCAAAGTTAGAATCGGAAACACCATCGTATATGCTGGCGTCAAGTTCCAAGTAATGACTCCATATCCGGATCGCCCCAACCAAGGAGGTCTGATGTGCAGTGCTGAGGTCAGGCCAGTCGCTGGACCTAACTGGGAGCCAGGACCTCCAAGCCCGGAGTCAATCGAACTCGGGCGGGTGGTCGACAGAGGAATCCGTGAATCGGGGTGCATCGATGTCGACGACTTGTGCATCATCCCAGGCGAGAAGGTATGGCAGGTGATTCTCGATTTGTTCGCTATTTCCGATGACGGTAATCTGTTCGATGCCTTCGCACTGGCGGGCATCGCTGCGATGAGGACCGCAGTAATTCCTGAAAAGCGTTTTGAGATTGGTGCCGAAGACCGACCGTTAAATGTCTCCAAGACGCCTATCATGTGCTCCTATCAGAAGGTCGGTGGCAGATTCATTTACGATGCCGATTCTAAGGAGGAGCTCGGAGGCGACGAGCGTATCCATATCACATTGGGTGATGACGGACATGTACATTCATTGCAGAAGGGTCTAAGGGGTATATTCACGGAAGACGAATTCGCTGAAATCATGGAGCAGGCGCAATCAAGATGCAAAGAACTCCGTGAAATGGTGAACGAGGCAGAAGAGGCTGGCTGATATGGCGAAGAGGACACAGAAGGCAGGCGCGACCGCGCGATTCGGCTCACGCTATGGTGTGAGCGTGCGTCGCAGGGCGGGCTCTGCTCTGAAGAAGAAGTCCCGTCATTATACCTGTCCTTCATGTCAGTATCAGAAAGTTCGTCGTAGGGCAGCTGGAATATGGGAGTGTAGAAAGTGTGACCACACATTCACCGGAGGGGTCTGGGAACCATTCACCCGAGCCACGGAATCCAATAATCGAATAATCCGACGCTCCCTAGAGGGCGCTACTGCTACCGATATGACGGTCATCGCACAACAGGCCGCATTGGACTATGAGCGAAAACTCACCGAGGCTGAAATGGATGACTCCGAGGAAGAGTGAGCCTGCAAGGCTGATATTCAGACTGAAGCATAGCGATGCGGACGCTCTCTCGGCGTCACTGTATACTGAGGCTGAGTTTTCCAGAGACGGAGACAACATCGAGGTTGTGGAATCCGCATATAGCATCGTCGATCTCCGTGCAAGGTGGAACACTCTAATGCGTGGGTTGATTGCATCTGAGCAAGCCCTGAGGTTCGGTAGGGAGTGAGGGTATGGCGGACGAACCAATCTCTCCTCAACAGATGCAATCTGTCATTCAGGAACTTCAATCGACTCGTTCCCAAGTACAGGCCATCGCTTCTCAGATAAACGAGATTTCGCTGACGTTGAATGCCTTGTCGTCACAGGACAAGGACCGTCCAGTATTCAGAGCAGTGGGCAACTTGCTTCTAGAAGTCGATGACCGCGATGCTCTACTCGCTGAGCTAGGAGAGTCCCATGCCTCATTCGAGTCACACCTCGAGAAACTCATGGAGAGGGAGAGTGACCTAGTCTCCCAGTACGAGGAGATGATCGAGTCCTTTGAGAATCAGTGAGGTCAGCAGATGACTGAAGGCCTACCTGGGACGGAAAACACACCTCTCAAAAGCGACATTCGCAAACTCCAACAGATGCTCCTAGACGACCAGACTTCGTCGGCAATTGATCTATCGAGTAGTTTGTTGGCGCGGTCGAGGTCCAAGGATGAGAGAGACCCCCTTTCTGAAGCCAGAATAAGGATGGAGAGGGCCCTGATGGGAGCGGTCATGCCTTCCATAGTGGGTGCAGAGTTGCGTTGGTGTGTCGACAGATTGAACGCATTGCAGCAAGGATCTCACTTGCACGGCATAGCACTCCTCAACTTAGCTGCATGGCATCGAAACCAGGGCGAGTCTATGATGGCCCTTGCCACCCATGCGGAGATATCCCCTTCCAGCGGCCATCCTGATGAGATCCGTGGCCTGTCCCGCTTGGAAACAGGTAGGATAATGATAGGATTGGATGATCTTGATCCTGCAATGAGGCATCTATGGGTGGCTAAGGAGTGCCTTTCGCAAACAGGTCTTGAGGCAGAGACTCTAGCATCTTCTTTGGAGTGGTTGGACCTGGCTTTGGAAGAGATTGACAGGAATTCTCCTAGGATGAGTGAGAGGGTATCCCAAGCGGCTCCTAGGGAGCAGGGAGGCTCAACATGGGTACCTGCAAACCCAGAGGACATCAGGGAAATCGTCGAGTCACTGATTCCGATACTGTTGGCCGATGTCTCGGGCAGGGATCGAATCGACATTGGATTGATTTTGGATGCTTCCGCAGCTCTTGGCGAGGAGTCTTGGCTTCAATTGGTTTCAGAAAGGATATCAGAAATTCAGGACCCAAGCCTGCTTGAAGCACTCCAATCATGAGCAAGTAACCTTCGGATTTCCTCAGATCCCCAATACAGATCTTCGGGGATTTCAACACACCATCCCGCTTCTTCTATGGTCGGGTCGTCCGATGGCCAACCGTCCGGCACAGGTTCTTCTTCAACCTCGATTAGGACGGCGATACCGCCATCCAGCAACGAGTCATCAATCGCTTTAGCGGTGCCGAGCAAACCAGTCTCTTCAAACAACTCGCGTAGTGCTGTAACGTCAAAGGTCTCCCCGTCGAGTACGTTACCCCCGGGGAGCTCCCACCCCCGTTCACTGTGTCTGACCATCAGCCAGCATGGTGTTTCGATACGATGTTTGGGCACGGCCCATGCTATCGCCCAATCACTAGAGTCTCTCATCGCTGATATCCATCCTAATCTCTTCGACTAAATCTAGTGCTCCTTCAATCCCTTCAGCAGCCATTCTCCTAGCAAGGAAGAAGGCTTCAGAAGAACGGCCTTCGGAGCGGAGGCGGGCGACTTCTCCGAAAACGTCCGTAGTACTGGAAATATCCGAAACCACATCGATTCGGACATCTTCCGAGGGGACCATCGACAGTTTTTGCATCCTTTTGAGGAACTCAACTCTCTGGGTTACTTCAGGAGCTTTCCAAGGGGAGGGGGCGCGACCGTCCATTTTGGCTTCCATCCTCTCTCTGAACTGATCTCTGACCTGAATCTCCGGGAAGTTGCTTTGGGCTTGGTCGTAGCAAAGCCAGGCCTGGTCATGCTCACCCCGTCTTTCGTGCATTCTGCCTAATTCGGTCCAAGCCTCGTGGTTAGAAGGCCTCTGGGCCAACAGCACCCTAGCGAGCTTGAGGTAATCCTCCTCCCTACCCGAGTCCCTTAGGCGCTCGAGGCGACGAGAGAACAGGATGTTTGCTCTATAATCAGTCATGTCGAGCAATCCGACTCTTTCGATGAAAGATAGGATGGAGGACTCATCATTAGAAACGCCACCCCACCAATCATCAGGATCTAGTGGATCGGCAATCAATGTAGCTTCTAGAATCCCCTCGCCAGATTCCGACATGTCGACACCCTCTAACTGGGTGAGGTATACAGGATCCCGACCCAATACAGAGAACAAATCATTCAGAACAGCATGGATGCCCACACCATCTCCAACATTCAATTTGATTTTCACTAGAACTCTCCAGTTGTCTGGATTGGTAAAGTCGTGGAGGACTGCTTGTCGGGCACTCTGCTCGGCCCATAGGAGGTTGGAGGAATCTGTTTCCGAGAGCGAAAGGAACTTCTCGGCTTGGCTTCTATGGCGATTTCCCAGGCTACGCCTTGGGTGCTGAAGTTTGGTAGCGATGTCCTTGATAGGATTGGTCATGTGCTACCTCACAGTACCGACTCAAACGGGGTCTTGTCGATACCAAGCGGTAGAGTGGCATCCATACCAATCTTACTGGTAGCACCATCTTGACCCCTACTAGGATCAAGACTCGAACCCTTCTGGTCAGAGAGGATGACGGTATCAACATCAGGCTGCCATCTAGTCATCAGCGCCCACTCGACCCTAGCGGAATTAGCTATGTCTATGTCATTGTCTACCACCACCACTTGCTTCATCGAGCGGTGCCCGTCCAAGGCTGCATGGATAGCACGTACCCCGTCACCCTCATTTTTTGGTATGATTTGAACAACTGAAGACAACCATCCACATCCCCCATCGGTTAGGAATACATCCGTGCATGGGACTACTTCAGAGACGGCCGCCTTAATTGTGGGCGCTCGTGGCAACCCCATGAGTGTGCGATGCTCCGCACCTGCAGAAATAAGTGCATGAAAGACTGGATTGTTGCGATGGAACACCGCATCGTACTCGATGACCGGCTCCTCCCTCACTCCATCAACCGTACCCGTGATGTCCACATAGGGACCCTCCTCATCGACATCAAGGGTAATCCGCGCCTCCATGGCATACTCGGCATCAGCAGGTACTGGTATCCCATTACTCAAGCGTACTAATCTGAGGGGTTGTCCATGGAGCTTCTCATGAAGGGCAGATGCCACTGTGAGTTCATCGAGGTCTTCGTTGAATGACATGGCGGCGGCCAGTAGCACTGTCGCATCCGCGCCATTGACAACCGCTATGTTGACCTCATCACCGTTCATTCTAGCAGTTTCGTACATAGTGCGTAGATGCCTGGGGACGAGGCGAGCTACCGTATGAGTAGCATCACGAAGCAACTGTCTATGGTATGACATGTTTCTTATGCCGTTGTACTCAGCGATGATGACCGAGGCAGACTGATATCTGCCTCTATCCTCAGGATAATGCCAGGGGATCGGCAATGCCCGGAGGTCGACCTCGCTTTGACGGTTCTCTAGGACTTCGGCATTTGTTGAATCTACAATCATAGGCTCTGAGGGGTTAGCCATGCCCCATGCTAGGGTGTCTATGAGCTCTCCCGGGGAGATGTCGAAAACATCACAGAGCCTGTCCCTGACGAGGACATTGAGAGCCGCACTGTGCCCGGGTGCTTCCACGACATTGTTGAATACGATGGGACCTCCACCAGACGACTCCGATCTGTCTCGCATCTCAAACTCTACACTGACCTCGGCACCGTCCCGAGGCGTTCCAGCGAGTAAATCTCGGAATGCCATGATGTCGTCCCGAGGCCTAATCTGTTTCAATGTTAGCAAGGCTGGAGCACTCTTGGTCGTTACTCACCTATGGTGAGTCCGTCACGCTCTTATACCATTGGTGGGTCGGCGGGGCGTCATTCTGTGGTGAATACTTGGGTCGTGGATTATTCTCTGGGCCGAAGATGAAGAATGACCGCAAAAAATACCGATGGAACGAGCGTAAGTTCCGAGACCGTGAATTCAAGCGGAGGCATGGTGGAGCTCTCAAACACGATCCATTGGGCGGCAGTACTCAGGCAAAGGGCATCGTAATCGAAAAGGTCGGTTTCGAAGCCAAGCAGCCCAATTCGGGAATCCGTAAAGCCGTCAAAATCAGTTTGATAAGAACTGGCAACAAACTCACAGCATTTGCACCGGGGGACGGCGCCATTTCATTCATCGATGAGCATGACGAAGTGCTCGTCGAAGGAATCGGCGGCAGCATGGGTCGTTCCTACGGCGACCTTCCCGGTGTCCGGTTTAAGGTAATCAAGGTCAATGGGGTCTCCCTTGATGAAATGGTCCGTGGAAGGAAGGAGAAACCGATCCGGTGAGGTGTAACGATGACCGAAGAATCTCCAACAGAGCAAGCCGATCCGGTGTCTGGCATAGGAACTATGGTTTTCGGCAAGTGGGATGCGACAGAAGTCACCTGCCCCGATCCAGGCTTGGCGCCCTACATCAATCTCACAACCATCGGAACCCCGCATTCTGGCGGTCGGCACGCTAACGCGTGGTTCGGCAAATCGAAACTCTCTGTAATTGAGAGATTCATCAACAATCTGATGCGCACCGGGAAGTTCTCCGGCAAGAAGCAACATTGTGCGAAGGCGTTCGAGAGGTCCCTTGATAACATAGCAACCCGCACCGGCCAAAACCCCCTGCAGAAACTCATTGACGCCATTGTTGAGGCCGCTCCATGTGAGGAGACCACTAGAATCAAGCTCGGCGCAGTGAGCCAACCCAAGGCTGTCGACTCTTCCCCCAGCCGTCGTCTTGATGTAGCTCTCCGAAATCTCGCTATTGGCTGTACTTCCGCCACAGCAAAGAGCCGCCGCACTCTAACTGAGGGCATTGTCGCAGAGCTATCCAAAGCCGCTGAGGGAGATGTCAATTCGTACTCAGTGGGAAAGAGGGAAGAGATCGAAAGAATCGCCGCTTCTGCTCGGTAATCGACACTTCGATATCATCTGAAATAATCGTACTGAGGAGTGTCGTGCGAGTCTTACAAGCGGCTTTATGAACCGTTGTAAGGTCGC
>Ga0163108_10000608_pt1 | contig 26718 bp, 22 predicted proteins | sample Fk1155metaG_FD_109644 | JGI IMG/M metagenome (GOLD analysis project Ga0163108, IMG submission 109644) | Marine microbial communities from the Central Pacific Ocean - Fk160115 155m metaG | ecosystem: Environmental > Aquatic > Marine > Oceanic > Photic zone | place: The Central Pacific Ocean...
CAGTCTTTCGAGAGCAGGGAGGTCGCTGATCATGCGTTTACCCAGCTCGAATTCTCGCCAGGGGCGGGAACTGGAAATTAAGCTCACACCCATGATCGACGTGGTGTTCTTGCTGCTGGTCTTTTTTATCTGGAATGCCCGGCTGCAAAAGTATGAATATGTATTACCCAGCCAGTTGTCGACGGCCATGGGAAACCAGGATGTCCAGCCCGTGGAACCACCCCCGGAGTCTGATTTCGATGATGTCGTGGTACGGATTCGTTGGCTGAATGATCAACCTGCCTGGTCGATCAATGAGACCCCGGTTACGAATCTCGACCAGTTGCAACAGAAATTAAAGGTTATTCAGGAAATTAAACGGGATGCACCGGTCATCCTCCATCCGGATAAACAAGTGCCACTGGGTCACGTCATCGACGTTTACGATCGTTCACGGAGCGCTGGCTTTGACCGAATTCAATTTGCCGCCTCGCAGGCTATCTAGTAGTTAAAGGAGTTCCATGTTGCGAGCAGCTGGTTGGCGAATCACGATCAGTATCATCGTTTGCCTCTGGGTGAACGTGATGGCATCGCATGCTGCCAATGACCTGGTCGAGAGCGAGGATGGCCAGCTCTTGAAAGGTTTGCGGCAACGTGGCTTGTTCGAGGCTGCTCGTCATCATTGCCAGGCTCGTCTCCAGGTCCCGGACATTTCCATGGCAGAGCGGACCGAGTGGACCATGGAGTGGATTCGTACCCATGCTCAACATGCACTGTCGCTTCCAGCGGATACCCGCCCGGATCAATGGCAGCAGGCTCGAAAAGTCGCCGCCGATTACCTGCAACGTTATCCACGTTCACCCCAGCGTGTGCTGATCCAGGTCCAGGCCTCATTGACGGCACTGGCTCGTGGTGAATTGTTGCAACAGGAAGCGACGGTGGCCTTCAGGCCTGCCGAAACCCTGGAGGCCGCACGGGGGTCCTTGCGAGAAGCGGTTCGTGGGCTGGAACAACTGGATGCCACGCTGAGTCGCACCCTTCCCGGATCGAGTCAGCAAGCGGGCCCGGATGTGATCTCTCGGGATCGCTTGGTGACACTGCAGTACCATGTGCAGTACCAGTTGGCGCGGGCTTATCGGAACCAGGCCCTCTGCTATCCAGAGGGCAGTGCCGATCGTATCGCGGCGCTGCAAAAAGCACTGGACCAGCTGGCCAAGCCGTTGACACAACTGGCCAAGGACGATGTTCTGGTTGGACCCATCCAGCGTGACCAGGCCATTTGTCTGCGCTGGCTGGGAAAACTTGCGGAGGCCCGACAGATTATTGGTCAGTTGCATCAAGCGGATCGGGATCCGAAATTACAACTGGAAGCGCGGGCCGAGTTAATCTGGATCGAACTCGTGGCTGGACAGTTGGATCGGGCGCTCGAACTGGTACAGCAACCTCGTCAACTGGGGTCGATCAGTTCACCGGAACTGGATCTCGTACGATTGGAAACCAGTTTGCTGCAATGGCAACAGGCACGCCAGGCCAACCAGGCCGAAGTGGCTCAGCAGTGGCAACAGCGAGCGGTGGCCATGGTGCGTTTCATGGAAAGCGAGCATGGTTCCTACTGGGGACGCCGTGGTGAGATGCGGTTACTCAAGGTAGCCGGACGCGATACCAGCAACCTGGAAATCCTGCATCGCACGGCAGATGATCTATACCTGAAAGGAAAGCTCGAGGAGGCCCTCGCGGCCTATGAACAGGCCGGTACCCTGGCACAACAGGGAGGCGCCATGCAGGAAGCTTTCCGGCTCTGGTACAAGGCAGCGCTGGTGGAGCAGAAGCGGAATCGACCGACGGCATATGTGGCACGCCTGAGAAAACTGGCGCAGACACTTCCCTCACATCCACAGGCCGGTAATGTTCACCTGGTGGCGATCCAGGCCACGTATCAACAGCTGAAAGATCCCCAGCAGGATCGCGCTGCCTACCTGCAGTTGCTCGAAGAACATCTGGATCTCTGGCCACAATCGATGACGGTCAACCGTGCTCGCGTCTGGCTGGGTAATGAACATCGTCGCCTGGGGAAAATGGATCAGGCCATCGAGGTCTACCAGGGTGTTTCGGTGGAGTTTCCCCAGTACGTTGCCGTCCTGGAGATCCTGGAAGCGTGCTGGCAGACCCAGTTAAAAGCCTTGCCGGAGAATTCCCCGGAGGCACGCCAGGCCGTGGGAGAGGCCATTCATTTTTTCGAGGCCCTGGTCCTGGGAACGGAAGGACAGTTTCCCAGGCGGTGGAGTCCGGTTACCCGCTATGCGGCACTGGTCGCCGCCAGGTTTCGCATCCAGGGTTCGAATCGCGGACTGGAACAGGTAGCAGCGATGCTACGGGCGGCGTTGACAGGAGAACCGTCAGCCGATCCAGCATGGAAGTTCTCCGCTTCCGGCCTGCTGGCCCTGGCCCTGGCCGGGCAGGGTAAGCAGGAGCAGGCCGATGCAATTATTCGACAACTGGGGGCAGGAGAACCTCGACAGATTTTCCAGACGGTGGTGGCCCTGGCGACCCTGACACGACGGGCGACCGGTAATGCCCGCACACAACTGGCGCAACTCCAATTAATCCTGACCGCTCAACTGAAGGATCGTACCGGGCAATTGTCCGCTTCGGATCAGCTGCAATTTAAGCAGTTGCGAGGCCAGGCATTAGCGGATGCTGGGCGATTCGAAGAAGCCCAGAAGCTGTTTCAGCAGCTGGTCATGGATCAGCCACGCTCGGGAAGTATCCAGGAGACCTATGCGGAATTATTGTCCGCCAGCAAGGATCCGCAGCATTGGCAACAGGCACTCCAGCAATGGCGTCGCGTGGGCCAGTTCAGCCAGCCCAAGTCAGCACGCTGGTACCGTGCCAAGTACCAGGTCGCGGAGACTTACCTGCGACTGGGCAAGCCGCAGGAGGCCGCTGCCCGTATTCGCTACCTGCAGGCTACCAGCGGGCTGGCAGCATCGGGCATGCAGGCCCGCTTTGAGGCGTTACTGAAACGTTGCCAACCGTAGTTGCCTGCCTGTTTGATCCACCAGCCCGGGTTGGTTACCAGGGAGCTCGCAGGTAGTACACACCAAACTGCGTGGTATGACTGGGCCACGAAGGTGTGTTGCGGAAATGCGTGTTCGTTCCGCGGATGGAACCAGGATAACCACGTTGGTACTGGTGGTAAATCGGATTGACTTCCGACTGGGAAACGCCCCAACCCATCTGACGCTGGGTTTGAACCGTTGGCGGTACCATCAGTGCTACGGGTTGCCCGTGGGCAGTGTGCACGTAGTTATCATGCCAGGACATGGTGGCAGCAAAACGCTGGCCCCAGAGGTTCATGAGCCGTCCACCCGCCTGGGCTTCCGTACCCAACGTGCAGAACGTCAGGATCAACAAGAGACTGAAGGAGAGCATTTTCTTGCTCATGCGAGAATATCCTTTCTAGGTGATTCGCTGATCGCGATTCACGTGGCAGGCAAATAAAATAAAACGGGATTCAAGACGGGTACATCGCGGCTTGGGAACACGCGAGGTCAGGGTAGCAGGCGATCCAGGATCGGGGTACGCATGAAGCGGACGCTTGTCCGTGTCAGGCCGGTACCACAATTGTAGTAGCGATAATAACTGCGTTGATGGGGGTACATGTATTCGTGGGGCAACAAAGGTTGATAGGTGTAGTAAGTGTGTCCGACCAGTGGCGGTACCGGGCGCGGTGCCAGGTACATGGCGGCGGGTACGCCACCGGGTCCACCGGGAACGTAGTAATTATAGAAGAGGTCTGGTTGCCCGAAAGATCGTGGACCAGGATGTACCGGGGAGACAGCCTGCGGTTCCGTGACTTCGGGAGCCGTTGCTGCTTCCTGGGCCTGGATGCTGGCGAACCAACCCATGCTGATGAGGAGGGGCATCGTCAATACGAGAACGCGAAGTGAAGGACGAATCATGGCAGTGACTCCTAAGTCAGTCGATGCGATGGAGGACTTATAGTTTCAGGATAACCAGTCCGGGATAACCAGGTGGCCGGCTCCATTGCCCAGGCGATGGCACCGGATTTCAGGATCATGTGACAGAGGAGTTTCTGCTGCCCATCCGGGCGCAGAAATCACCTACTAGAATCGTCGGTCATGCCCCCGTAAGTGGGTAAATCTTTATTTGCCGGTTTCACCATTTGTTCCTATTAGTAGGGCATCGGGCTGAAGATGGGTGTGAAGACGGCCGTTGAATCGGTATAATCCGCACAGTTTTACGGGCCGCGACAGCAAGGTGGGGCGGCCATGGTAGCGCGCGGTGATGGAGTACTGCAGAATTGGGAAAAACGAAGTCTAAAAAGAAAACGAATGGTGCTGTTCCCAAGGCCAAGGCCAGGGCCAAGACCAATGGACGCGCTCGCAAACGCCGTACTGCCACTGCGCAATCGATGGCGGCTAACCAACAGTCGATTTCAGTCAGTGAATTCTTCGCCAAGAATCGACACCTGCTGGGCTTTGATAATCCTCGCAAGGCATTGTTGACCACGGTCAAGGAAGCGGTCGACAATTCGCTGGATGCTTGTGAAGAAGCAGGGATTTGCCCCGAGATCTGGGTGCGGATTGATCAACTCAAACAAAACCGATTCCTGGTTGCGATCCAGGATAATGGCCCAGGGATCCTGAAGAAACAAATTCCCCTGATCTTCGGCAAGTTGCTGTATGGTTCCAAGTTCCATCGTTTGCGAATGAGCCGTGGACAACAGGGGATTGGTATCAGTGCTGCTGGCATGTACGGCATGTTGACGACCGGGAAGCCGGTACGGATTCTTTCCAAGTTATCCGTGCGCAAGCCGTATCACTACTATGAGGTCCAGATCGACACCAAGACAAACAACCCCGAGATCCTCAATGGCAAGGGAGACGGTGTTGATATCGCAGCCCGCACGGCAGCTGCCTACATGGAGAAGCATAAGATCCAGTGGGAGTCACATTACGATGCGGAGGATGGTGAGAAAGCCGCCGAGGTGAAAAGCGGCACCCGCGTTACGATTGAATTGGAAGGACGCCATCACCGGGGTCGAGGAAGTGTTGATGACTACCTTGAGCAAACCGCAATTGCTAATCCCCATGTGACCCTGCACTACCATGATGCAGATGGGAATGCCAAGATCTACGGTCGCTCGACGGATCAGTTGCCGGCGGAACCCAAGGAGATCAAGCCCCATCCGTACGGTGTGGAACTGGGCCGGCTGGTCACGATGCTCAAGGAAATGAGAACGGGTACGATCTCCCAGTTCCTGACGCAGTCATTTTCTCGTGTCAGTTCATCGGTTGCACGCCGGATCTGTGAAGCGGCCAGTGTGAGTACGCGAGCCTCGGCAAAGCGGATTGGGCGCAACCAGATCGAATCGCTTTACGATGCGATCCAGGAAACCAAGATTCGTGCTCCCGCAACCGATTGTATTTCAGCGATTGGTGAAGAACTGTTGCTGAAGGGACTGTACCAGGTAGTGCCGGGCGAGTTTTTCGTGTCAGCCACGAGACCTCCATCCGTGTACCGGGGTAATCCTTTCCAGATCGAGGTTGGATTGGCCTATGGAGCCGGGACCACGGCACAAAAAGTATCCCTGGAGTTGCTGGACCAGCTGCTGAACGAAAGCGATGCCCGGACCCTGCGTCAGTTCCTGATTACCACCTTTGATGGATTGGGAAGTGATGCCGCTGACCGCATCTTGAAAGCAACGGAATTTGGTACACGTAAATCGCCTTCGCGAATGGTCAAAGCAGAACGAGAAAAACTGCATTCCGCCATGAAAAATGTCAACGTCTCCGAGGGGCAGTCGATGCAGGTGCTGCGATATGCAAACCGCGTACCCCTGCAATTCAAGCAGCGAGATTGCGCTATTACCCAGTCGGTCATGGGAACCAACTGGCGGCCCTACGGGTTAAGCCAGTCACGTGGTTCATTGCCCAGCGGACCGGTGACAGTGATGGTTCATATGGCCAGCGTCTGGGTTCCATTTACCAGTGAATCGAAAGAGGCAATTGCATCGTATCCGGAAATCGAGAAAGAGCTTCGCTTGGCATTACAAGCCGTCGGTCGCAAGCTGGGCATGTACCTGCGACGGAGGAAACGGGTCAAGCAGGAGGGCGATCGTCGCAATGTCTTTCTTCGTTACCTGGGTGAAGTCGCGACGGCTGTCAGCGATATCAACGGTACGAATCGTGACAAGCTGTACCAGCAGTTGCTGCGAGTTGCCAAGCGGAAAACCGCTGAGGCAGATGCCCAGTATGATCGTCACGGTAAAAAGGTGGAACCAACGGAAGCAGAATACGGAAATAATGTATTGATCGTGGACCAGGATCCGGAAGAATTGTTGAGCCAGCATTTGAATACGGATGATCCACAGAAAGAGCTGTTCTGATCCGGTAATCGATAGGTGGTTCGCTCCAAGTTGAAACCAGGAAAATACCCATGGCTAAGCGCGTAAGTAAGAAAAAAAAGGTGGTCCGCAAGGCGGCCGGGAAACCGAAGTTGACGATCAAAGATCGTCGCACGCTGAAATCCCTGCGAACCGTCGCCGACCAGGTGGTGAAGGTAGCCCAGCGGAGTCGAGCGCCACACCTCGATATTCCCTCTCGATCACTCTCGAACGTCCGCTACAACAAGCGGAAACGCTTTATCGAGATGGGTAGTTCCAAGAATCGGCGGGAGTTGTTTAACCTGTCACAGGCCAAGAGCTATATGCAGACGATGCTCGTCAGCAGTGGTTGTAAACAACTGATCGAACAGGGAAAGACAACCAGTATTCGAGGTATGTATTACCTGCTGAAACATACGATCGAGGGTACCAAGGAAGAGACTTTTGATGACCAGGCCGATTGTGATCCCGTCATCGAGGATGTCGAGGTGACCATGAATGCCCTACGCGAGGAATTGCATGTTTATGCGTCCAATCGCGGATCCCTGGTCGGTAACATTCAGCTTACCGATAGCGGTGACAGTATTGACTGTGCACGCATGGGGTCAGGTGGATATGCCATTCCATCGATCTGTGAACCGGAAGTACTCCAGTTCAACAAGTGCCAGGCGGATTTCGTACTGCACGTCGAAAAAGATACTGTCTGGAGACGATTTAACGAGGACAAGTTCTGGAAAACACACAACTGTATCCTTACGCATGGTAATGGCCAGCCGCCTCGCGGGGTCCGTAGACTCCTGCACAGGATGCAGAACGAATTGAAGCTGCCCGTTTATTGTCTGCTCGATAACGATCCCTGGGGATATTACATCTATAGCGTGATCAAGCAGGGCTCGATTAACCTGGCTTATGAATCGAGTCGAATGGCGATCCCCAATGCCAAGTTCCTGGGGATGCGCAGCAAGGATTACACACGCTGCGATCTTTCACCGAGCGTGACTATCAACCTGAGTGACAATGACATCAAGCGTGCCAAGCAAATCGCCAAGTATCCATGGTTTGAAAAGAAAAAAGCCTGGCAAAAAGAAATTAACCTGATGCTTGAAAATGGCTTTAAGCTGGAAGTTGAAGCGCTGATCAGCAAGGATATCAGCTACGTGACCGAAGAATACGTCCCCGCCCGCCTGGCAGACCAGGATTTTCTCGATTGATCGTAGGTCATATGCCTCGCGGCCAGCAAGAGGGACCCATGTCCATCGAACTTTCTGCCATGAGCGTCCTGGATTATGACCAGGTGCAGGCATTGTGGAGTCGTTGCGAGGGATTGAGCCAGGGTGATACTCACTCCCAGGTGGAACAGCTTCTCCAGTGTCATCCCGGGTTGAGCCTCGTGGCACGCAGGCAAGAAGAAGTCGTGGCGGCGATTCTCGCCGGACACGATGGCCGCCGGGGATACCTCTATCACCTGGCCGTGGATCCGACCTGTCGCCAGCAGGGATTGGCCAGGCAATTGGTTGACCGTTGCCTGGAACAACTGGTTGCCGTGGGAATCCCCCGTTGTAGTGTCTTCGTTTACCAGGAGAATGAAGGAGCTAGCGAGTTCTGGAATGCGCTCGGCTGGCGCCAGCGATCGGAACTCAAAGTGTTCGCTGTGGACCTGTAACCTTCCGTGGGAAATCAAGAGCCAATGAAAGAAGAATTGCCGCAGCAACCGCCAGCATGTCCTGTCGTCCTGTCGGTCCCGATTCAGTGGGGAGATCAAGATGCGTTTGGACATGTCAACAATACACGCTCCATTCGCTGGTATGAAAGCGCCCGGATGGAATACTTCAACCTGGAGTCGATCGTTCAGTTGCTGCAGGGGACCCGTGTCGGACCAATCCTTGTTTCGATTCACTGTGACTATCGCCAGCAAGTGTCGCATCCGGATACGGTCCAGGTGACGGCCAGCATTACCCGGATTGGTCGAACCAGTATGGTGATGGAACACCAGATTTATAGCGAACACCAACAGGTGCTGGTCAGCGAGGGATCGTCAACATTAGTCCTGTTCGATTATGCAAAGAATGAATCCGTACCCGTTCCAGTAGAACTGCGCCAGGCAATCGAATCCCTGGAGGGGCGGTCACTGGATTCCTCCACCTAGCACGGTTACTGTACTGACCCTGGGAAATCACGGCCGGCCCTGACATGATCGAAACACTTGAAGGGAATCTCTACGATTACCCATCCTATTATGACCTGGTCTACGGATCAGACTGGAAAGCCGAGTTTCATTTTCTCACGGGTTGTTTCCAGCAGTTTGCACAGATCCCCGTGAACCACGTTTTCGAGCCCGCCTGCGGAACCGGCCGACTTCTCTATCGATTGGCTGCCAGTGGATTGCAAGTGTCCGGGCTGGATCTCAACCCACATGCGGTCGAGTACTGCAACCAACGACTGAAAAGAAAAGGTTTCCAGGATCGTGTCATCTGTGAAGACATGACTGATTTCCAGTTGCAATCGGCGGTTGATGCAGGTTTCAATATGATCAATAGTTTTCGCCACCTGGTGACCCACGAACAGGCGGTCGCGCATCTACGCTGCATGGCCCGGGCGATTCAACCGGGAGGAATCTACGTGCTGGGAATCCACCTGACTCCCACCGAGGGAGAACCCACGGATTTTGAATCGTGGTCAGCTCAGCAGGGTCACCTTTGCGTTACCACGGAACTTGCCTGCACAGATCGCGATCCAGGCAACCGACTTGAACGCTTTAGCATGACCTATGACATCTACACGCCGACGCGACGACAACAACTCAAGGATTCGATCCTCTTTCGTACCTATACCGCCCCCCAGTTTGCGGAACTGGTCGCCGAAGTACCTGGTTGGGAAATTATCACTACCTACGACTTTCACTATCAACTGGAGCAACCGATCGAGGTCGGACCCACCACCGAAGATGTCGTCTACGTGTTGCACAATCAAACATGATAACTGCGTTGAATCAACACAACTGAGTGGAATGTCAAACTTTAACGATTACCAGTTTCTGCAGTGCTAGCAGCCGCGAACATCTGGTTCTGTAATCTGAATGGACTGCTTCCTGGATTATTGTTTCCCCCTGGAAGTTTGGCATAGGGTTTGCATCCTTGGGATAGGCAACTGGCCGGGAAATGCCAGGCAGAAAAGTCGTTAACAAGGAGGGCCGCAGTGATGAGGGTAGGAAAATGGATACATCGAATGGGAGCCGTGGGAGTGGAGTTGTTAGCCGTGCTGGCGCTGGGCTGGTGCCTGTCGGTTACGCAGCCCGGTGAGGATGTCGATCGACCTCAGGGAGCGGCCGCACCCGTGGAAGTTGCTGTCAAACCACAGACAACGGAGATCGAAGAAGCTTACGTTGCAGATCAATTACAACGAGCTGGCAATGGTTTATTGGATAAAGTGGTAGATCACCTGGCGAGTCTTTTTGAAGTTAGCGAGGAAGTGTGATACCCAGTGATTACTCGCCTGGCGAAAAAAATTTTGCCAGATTAGGAGGTAATGACTAGAATGCCGCAACCGGATCGCGCCAACGTAGTGCGATAGGTAGCAAGCCCGTGAAGGGGTCGTGTCTGGCAACTGGCGATCGAAACGGGAGGATCGATTAGAGAAAGGAGGTGGTTCAGTGATATATGTCTGTATATGCCAAGGAGGTGGCCGCACTTGATGCCGGCCGGCGGGCTGTCACTGTGCAGCCACCAACTCCCAGGGGAGATCCGCAAGAATTACTTGCAGGTATCACTCTGAATGAGTAAATCCGAGGGCCCGTTCCTCTTCGGGGGAACGGGTCTTTTTTAATGGCCAGCTCAGGCCAGTTCCTGTTGCATGGTTTCCGGGTCCAGGAATTCATTCGGTTCCTGGAAGATTCCCAGCAGCAGACAGCCATCCGGGGTATGCGCAGCATGTACCGAGCCGGCTTCACGCCATACGAAGTTCCCGGTTGTACAGGTTCCCGCGTCGTCGACGAGGCTCCCTTCCAGGACATAGGTTTGTTCAACATCTACGTGTCGGTGCAGTGGTAATTCCGCGCCAGCCTCACATCGAAACAACCCGGTAAAGGCCTGGCTCTGTTCATCCTGCCAGAGAATCTTCATGGTGATTCCGGGAAACCGGGTAGGTTGCCAGTCCAACTGCTGGACGTTAACGAAGTGTGATCCGGATTCCTGTTTTGCATCGCTCACGGGAAAGCTCCTGGTGTCGCGTATCGTGTGTCACGGTGTGAATCGGTTCAAGGTACGGGTGCGATCCGTATATTGCGCAGCTCGGCACTCGTGTACCAGCTGGCAATACCAAAGGGCCTGACGGGTTCCTGTTCCCACCAGATCGAGAACTTGTGATCTCGCGTCATGAAGTCAACGATTTCTTCTCCATCTACCCAGGCGCGAATTCTCTGCGGAGTGACCTGCAGCCGGACCTGGTACCATTGATTATCCTTCACTTCGACATAGCCCGTCGTTTCGTTTTCCACGGCCGCCATGTTGTTGATATTGGATAATCCGGTGACACCCCCTCCCCAGCCGCCGATGATCAGGCTCAGGTAAGACTCGTTGAAAGGAAATGTGATTCCACAAAAAAAGTCGTTTCCCTTGGTGCGTCGTGCCTGCAACGATACCTCGTAATGGTTGCGAGGAAAGTCGCCGGTCCAGCGAATGCCCGTGGCTGGTTGTCCGCTTGGTAATGACAGGACTCCATTCTTGATCGTGACCTTGCCATGTTTTTCGAAATCGTTCTTCGTGATGACTTCCCATTGCCCCAGTTTTTTCCCGTCGAATAGTTGCCGGGGTCCTGCCAGTGACGACTGTTTCTCCAGGCTGATCCAATGGCTGAGTGCATAACCGGACCGTTGCGGTAAAGTAGCATCCGGGTGCTGGGGACTCCGTGTCAGGCTCAGGGCAGTCAGGGCGCCACTGAGTTGTTCCCCGCGCAGGCGTATTTTCAGCGCCAACTGGTGTCGTCGCCGATTGGTATCAGGCGTGTTGAGGTGGCCGGGAAATACGCCCGTGAGGAAACCATTGTCCAGCCGTACCTGGTTCAGAAGGTGCTTTAACTGGGAGTTCAGTTGCACGTGCACGTTGCCATCGGGTTGAATCCAGAGCCGGACTGGTTGGTTCCCGCTTCCCGTTTTGACATTTCCTTTCCAGTAGCCAATCCACTTGCTCGTGGGTGCCCAGGGAAACGGTGCCGCTGGCGTCGTCCTGTTGTACTCGGCGTGTCGACGCTGGCGAGCATATTCGGGGAGCAGGGCAGCAAGTACTTGCTCGACCACCCGGTGGGGCAGGTCCGACCGACAGTTCGTCAATGCAACCACGGCGATGTTTTCCGAGGGAACCAGGGTTAGCCGAGTTCGCACCCCAGGCATTCCTCCCGTGTGTGTCACGGTTTGAAAACCGAATTCACTTTTCGTGATTCGCCAACCCACCCCGTACCCGACTCCAGGTCGCGTCTCGACCGTGGGTTGTTGCATGGCATCAATGGACATCTTGGAAAGAGGTGTTTCCTGGTCAGCCAAGGGTTTCTTGAGATGGAGCGATGCGAAGCGAATTAAATCGTGTGCGCTGCTAAAGACATCCGAGGCGCCAGGGTGGTCGAAATGATAGTTGGCTAATGGTTCCTGGTTGACTCCGTAGCGCACTGCCGCTGTTTTGGCCTGGGAAGGTTCCAGGCCAACCGAGGTATGTTTCATTCCCAGGGGCAGGAAGATGTCTTCCTTCATGAACGTGGCGTAACTGCGTCCACTGATTCGAGCGATGACATGATCCAGGATGCCGTAGCCAAAATTCGCATACTGGTAGGTTTCCCCGGGCAGGTTGACGAGTACCCCGTAACGGCGAATGGATTCGTCACGGGGCGGAGCACGATGGGCCGTGTCGGCGTAAAAAAACTGGTAGTGTAGCGGTAAGCCCGACGAATGATTGGCCAGGCGTCGTATCGTGGCCTGGTCTGCATGACCCAGCGGTGATCGTAGCTTGGCTTCACCCAGGTACTGGTTTACCGGTTGATCCAGGTCAATCTTTTGTTTCTGGACCAGCGTCATCAGGCCGGTTGCGGTGATCGGCTTGGAAATCGATGCCAGGGAATACATCGTATGCTCGGTGGCCCGGAGTTTCTCTTGCCGGTTGGCCCATCCAAACCCTTCTTCCCAGAGAATCTTGCCATCGCGAATGACCGCCACGGCCAGCGAGGGAATATTTTTTTCCTTAATTTCTAACTGGATATTCTCACGGAGTTTGGCAAAGGGATTTTCTGCAGCGACCAGTGAGTAGGGGGCTGCGATCAGTGTTATCAGCAGGCCGAGAAGCCGTTTTTTCTCTTGCATGGTTGATTTCTCTCGGGTGTGATTTGGTTCCATGAGTAGCAGCAGGCTACCACGTGCGCTTGGCACGGGACAAGCGCACGCGGATTAAAATTACAGGCCATTTTGCCGAGTAAATGCTTGCTTCGGACTGCCGGGGAGGCCACAATGGCCGCTCCTGTTTAGCAAGATTCAACCACGGGTTGTTTAAGATTTACAGCAGTATCAATGGAGAACATCATGTCGAAATATTTTGTATTCCTGGGCCTGGCCTGCGTGACCGGTTTCACGTGTCTTACCGCGGTCGCCCAGCAGAAAAAAGTCGTGGTTGTGGATCCGGCCAAGACTGGACCGGATTATGCGGTCCAGGGTGAATACGTGGGGACGTTGCCGGATCTTGGCAAGCTGGGTATCCAGGTGATTGCACTGGGCGACGGAAAGTTTCGCGGTGTGGCAACCATGGGTGGACTGCCAGGCGAAGGCTGGAAACGCGGCGATAAGACCGAGATCGTGGAAGGTACACGGCAGGGCGACGTAACCACGCTGAAAGACCCCGATGATCCGGTCGTGGTAACGATCAAGAATGGTGAGGCAATGATCACGCTCGATTCGAAAGCGATTGGTGCGATCAAGAAAGTGGTTCGCAAGAGTTCCACGCTCGGAGCTAAGCCACCCAAGGGAGCGACGGTCTTGTTTGATGGCAAATCAGCAGACAAGTTCGTGAAGGGGGAAGTTGTCATGAAAAACCTTTTGCGACACGATTGTGAGTCGAAACAGAAGTTTGGTGACCACAGCTTGCACTTGGAATTTCGTACACCTTTCCTGCCGCATGCACGTGGCCAGGGTCGCGGTAATAGCGGCATGTATATCCAGGGTCGGTACGAGGTCCAGGTCCTGGATTCGTTCGGACTGGAAGGAAAGAACAACGAGTGTGGAGGGATTTATTCCATTTCCGAGCCGAAGGTGAACATGTGCTTTCCTCCCTTGACCTGGCAGACCTATGACTACGATTTCACGGCAGCTGTTTACGAGGGCGGTAAGAAAACCAAGAATGCCCGCGTTACGATTCGCCATAATGGAGTCGTGATTCACGATAACCTGGAACTGCCGCACGGAACCCCGGGCAAGCATCCGGAAGCCGATAGCCCCGGCCTGCTTTACCTGCAGGGTCATGGAAACCCAGTTGTTTTTCGCAACATCTGGGTTGTTGAGAAGAAATAACTAGCAACCGCCAAGCCGTCTTTTCAAGAATAGAAAAGCCCGGTTGCGAACTGTTGATTCGCAACCGGGCTGTTCTTGTTGATTGCTAACCGGCCTGGACTACTTGCCAGGTGCGGGCCAGTTGAGGTGCTTGTGCAGGAAGCTAAAAGTCCCCTTGGCATTGATCGTGTGAGGTCCGTCAAACCACTCGATTTCACATTGATCCCCGATCTTCAGCCTGGCCTGGTACAGGTTCCGCACCTTGGCAAACTCGTAGGCTACCCACTCGTCTTCACCAACCCCGTCAAAGTGCCCTCGTTCTACCATGAAGGGTCGTGGGCAGATCAGCGATGCCATTTCCGCGTAGTTGAACGTGCTCCCGAGGTCCCACTCGAAGATCTCGTACTCGCCTGTCCAGACGTAGCTGAAGTTGTGTCGAGTAGAGGCATTCTTGCGAACCCATTCATTGAAATCAGCTGAGCAGATCGAGAGGCAGTAATCGGTAACCAGCGCGGGAATTCGCATCGCGGACTTGCCTCCATAGCTGAGTCCATAGAAAGCGATTCGAGATTCGTCCACCTGGGGCTGCGATTTGAGCCAGTTTACGATCTGCTGGTGCTGGGGAACCATGATTGAAAACAGCGTCTTCTTGATGGCATAACTTTTTCGTTGCAGGGTTCGAAAGCGATCCTTGAAAATGTAAATGTTCTGGGGTGCAAAGGTAATGAATCCACGTTCGGCCAGCTTGGTGGCAAACGCACTGTAGTACTGGAATTGTTCCTTGCCAATGACACTCTGCGGACGACCCTCCAGGCCATGCTGGCAGACCACCACGGGGCGTTTCTCGTTCGGCTTGATCCCCTTGGGAACCGTGTAGATGCCGTAGGCAAAAACATCCGGGAAGACATCGAGCACGACCTCGTAGCGCGTCCACTGATCGGATTCGGCGATTTGCCGAGAGCGTGTTTTGAACGGCAGTAAAGGTTGGTCATAGTGTCCAATCACCTCGTGGCGAAACATGTCACGAAAGGCCTCGTTGCTGGCCTCGAACTTTTCCACGGAGGATGTGTCCCGCTTCCTGAAGAGCGCCTTGCGTACGAAAGGGCTTTCTCGCAGTAACCATTGGTTATGACGATCCATTTCATGCATCAGTCGGTGTTGCCGATCCTCGGGATCAAACTCCGCTACCAGGTGCTTTGGACCTTCCTGGTTCGCGACTAACTCGCGATCGACTCCCAGTGCCTGGAGTAATGCTTTTAATGCCGCGGGTGATCCTGCAAGGCCTGCGCCGCCACCACTGACCACGCTGGAGAAGCGAGCCAGTTCTTTCTTGCTTTCCAGCAGGTTGCTGGCGCGTTCCAGCTCCGGCCCGGCACTGTAAACCGAGGGGCTGCTCAGCCTGCCCGGTCCTCCGCCACTACTCGGTAATGTTACTTCCGGACCGCGACACATTTCGACGATGCAGGTTCGCGGTGCCACGAGCGTGGCAATCTCGGCATCCCCGAACTGGTCCAGTAACCCAAAAACATTACGTGACAGCGGTTCCTGCCAGATGTTGTCGCGCGAGTCGAAATAACCACTGACACAAACGGCATCAATGCGACGGTCGATAGCCGCGCTGTAAAAACCAATCAAGGCTCCTTCACCCCAGCCGATAACGCCAATGTGCGCATCTTTTTCTCCAGCCTCCTGGCTGAACCAGTCGACCCCGGCGAGTACCTGCTGGATCTCGTATCCAATCAGATGTCGTCCCAGTTCATAGGCACTGCGGTAAATAAACTCGCGGCTGCTGAGCAGGGCACGCCCGTTGCGTTTCTCGAGCTTGCGGCTGATCAACGTGGGAACCAGCACGCGACAGCCGGTTTCCACCAGTCGTCGTGCATACTGGGCCTCCGCGGGTACTCCCTCGACCAGGCCGGCGATCATCTCCGGGGAGTGATCGGCGTCCGGGATGGCGATGATGTCTGCACCGTTTGGCTTGGCTGGGACCAGCAGCAACCCTTCCCCGTGGAGATCACGAATCGTGGGCCAACGCACGTGAAATATCTTGTATCCTGGGCCAGTACCTACCAGGGCGGGTTGAGCTGTACTGGCGACGAATTCCAGGCCCTTGAATGACTTACGTTGATCACGCACACCCAGGATGTGAGCCAGGCGATCCCGGTTGGGTTGAACGGACTTTTCATAGGCATCCGCTGAGGACAGATCGCGTTGCCAGTGTTTACCACGTGTGCCGGCGGATTTGGCCAGTTCGTTTAACAGGAACTTATCGACGCCGTCGATCATGCGAGAAGCAATGTCGCCATCCCATTTTAGCGGGCTGGTGCCAGGCAAGGGCTCAGCAGCCTGGATGACCGTGGCGGAAAAACAACAGGCGAGCAGGATCGAGGTGAGGCGAAACATGAGGGATTCTCCATGGTTGACGACCTGGGTGGAAATATCGCTGCGGTCGAGCAGCATCGATAGTATGGCGGTTTTTTGATGCGAATCAACTCGCTGCTTCCTGCCGGGGACAGGGATAATCTATCCCACTGGTGGAATCAGGGAATCAGCTTGGCCTATACTGGTCGACTAGAGGGCTCACTTTACCTGAAAGGAAAGGGAGCCAGGTCGAGGTACTTTGTTGCAGGGGAGAGCGAAGATGGGTAGCAGTGGATGGAAAAACAGGCGAGTTGCACGACAAGTCCTGGGTACGATCATTTTGATCGTGGCCATGGTCAGCCAGGTCGCGGTAGCCGCAGCGCCCAATTTTATCATCATGATTGGTGATGATGTTGCCTGGAATGATCACGGATCCTATGGTCATCCTCACATTCAAACGCCCCACACGGATCAACTGGCTCGTGAGGGTATGCGGTTTGATGCGGCTTTCCTTTCGATCAGTTCGTGCAGTCCCAGTCGTTGCAGCATTATGACGGGCCGCTATCCACACAGCACGGGTGCTGGTGAGCTTCATCAGCCGTTGCCGGCCAGCCAGGTGATGTTCCCTGGTTTGCTGAAAAAGCGCGGGTATTACACGGCTGCTGCTGGCAAGTGGCACCTGGGCAATACCGCCAAGGCTGCCTTTGATCGGATTGAAGGGGGACGGCCCAGTGGTTGTGAAAAATGGGTCACGGTTCTCAAGGAAAGACCGAGGGACAAACCGTTCTTTCTCTGGTTGGCTGCCAGCGATGCGCACCGCGATTACCAGGCGGGTGCGATCCCCCGGCCACATAAGAACAAAGATGTGATTGTGCCTCCGTACCTTCCGGATGTTCCTGACACGCGCAAGGACCTTGCATTGTATTACGACGAGGTGAGTCGCCTGGACAGTTACGTGGGGAAGGTCATGGCAGAGCTCAGGAAACAGGGTGTCGATAAGAACACGTTCGTTCTCTATATGTCGGACAACGGACGCCCCTTTCCGCGCTGCAAGACAACCATCTATGACAGTGGTGTCAAAACACCCTTTATCGTTCGTTGGCCTGCTCGCGTGAAAGCCGGGTCGATCAATGCCAACCTGGTCAGCTCGGTGGATATTGCGAGCACGATCATGGAACTGGCGGGGGGGAAATCGGCAACCTTCCAGGGGAAGTCGTTCGTGCCAACGCTGGATGATGTCACGCGGAAGGTGCGAGATCATGTCTTCTCGGAACACAACTGGCACGATTACTCGGCCCATGAACGGAGTGCTCGGGATACGCGTTACCTTTACATCCGTAATTCCTATCCCCAGTTTCCCGGGACACCTCCGGCCGATGCGGTTCGGAGCCTGACTTACCGGGCGATGTTAAAGATGAATCCTGCCGGGACGCTGAACGCAAATCAACAAGGCTGCTTTATCAAGCCGAGACCTCGCGAGGAACTCTATGATACCCAGGCGGATCCGCATTGCCTAAAAAACATCGCGGCCTCCTCTTCGCACCAGGCGATTCTCAAGAGATTACAGGGAGAGCTGGACCAGTGGGTAAAACGAACCAGTGATGTCGTTGCTGATGCAATTCGTCCTGATGGTTTTCATCGCCAGACGGGTGCCCGACTCAAGAAGAAAGCGGCCGTACTGCAAGCTATCCCGCCGGTTGCACGACGGATCCCCCCGGCCGGAATCAAGCTGGACCAGGATCAACGGTCGGCATTGGCCCGGCAACTGAAGGAGATCCAGCAGCAGTTGACAGACTTCCGGGCTGGCCAGGGGTCCCGCGGGCCAGGAGCCTGGTCCGCCGACGTGGAGGTGTTTACTAAGGCCGTTGCACTGGCCCTGGCACATGGTGAGTTCTACTCTCCCAAGGATGGTGCCAAGGCCGAGAAAGCACTGAAACATGCCAGGGAACGATTGCAGCAACTGGAAAAGAACAAGCATCCATGGACGTCGCAGACCGGGCTGATCGTGCGGGGTTATGTTTCCAGTATCGATGACTCGGTGCAGCCGTATGGGTTGGAAATCCCTGTGGACCTGCCTGCGGGTAAACGTGTCCCGCTGTACGTCTGGTTACACGGGCGCGGTGATAAGACAACGGATCTGCATTTCGTGGACCAGCGACAGAATCGCGCAGGCAAGGTGGTTCCGCCTGGTGCCATCGTTCTACACCCGTTTGGAAGACACTGCATGGGTTTCAAGTCGGCGGGTGAAATCGATGTGCTGGAGGCGACACGACACGTACTCAAAAACTATCCGATTGACCCGGAACGCGTGGTGTTGATGGGATTTTCCATGGGAGGTGCTGGTGCCTGGCACGTGGGTGCTCACTATGCAGACCAGTGGGTTGCCATGAGCCCAGGTGCCGGGTTCGCGGAAACGGCCCAGTACAACAAGATGAAACCGGAGAACTATCCTCCGGCATACGTTCAACAATTGTGGGGCTTGTACGATGTGCCGAATTACGTGCGTAACCTGTTCAATATTCCGGTCGTGGCCTATAGCGGGGAAGTCGATAAGCAAATCCAGGCCGCCCGGGTCATGGAAAAAGCGTTCCTGGACCAGGGCCGGACTCTGCCGCATATCATCGGACCCAAGATGGGACACAGGTATCATCCCGATTCTCTCAAGGAAATCATGAAACGCATGGGCCAGGCAGTCCAGGATGGTTCTCCAAGATTGCGTCGCGAGGTTCATTTGCAGACACGGACATTGCGTTATAGTCGCCAGTACTGGGTCCAGGTGACCGGGTTGAAGCGACACTGGGTCGATACCCGGGTCGACGCTGTACTGCAGGAAGGTGACAAGCAGCTCGATGTGAAAACACGCAATGTAACCCGACTGCAGTTAACACCTGGCGTTGCCACCGGAGACCTGCTGGTCCAGGTGGACGGGCAGCAGTTGCAGGCCCCAGCGGGTGTCACCAACACCATCTACCTGGAGAATAACGGGGGAAAATGGGCCTGGTCTGCCAGGGAAGCTGCGGCCACGGGCCTGCGCAAGAAGCCGGGATTGCAGGGCCCTATTGATGATGTCTTCTACGAGCGGTTCCTGGTGGTAACCCCATCCGGTAAGTCGTCTCACCCGGCCGTACAACGCTGGGTCGATTTTGAGCTCCAGCATTTTCGACAACGTTGGCGAGCGCTCTACCGGGGCGAGCTGCGGGTAAAATCAGACAGGGAAGTGAGCGTGGAAGATTTCCAGGACAACCATGTGATCCTTTGGGGCGATCCCTCCTCGAACCGATGGATCCGGGCCCTGGGTGATGGCAGCCAGGAACTGGCTGTCGGTGGTTCCCGCAAATCGTTTCGCTGGAACAACAAGAACGTGAGCTGGAATGGAAAGGACTATCCAGCCAGCCACCATGTCCCGGTCCTGGTCTATCCCAGCCCCTGGAGTCCTAATAAATACGTGGTACTCAACAGTGGCCCCACGCATCGTGAGGGACATGATCGGACGAACTCGCTGCAGAATCCCAAGTTACCAGACTGGTCTATTGTCGATCTGAGACAGTTGCCCGACGCCCTTTTGCCGGGGAAGATTGTTGCCAATGGATTCTTTGATGAATCCTGGAAAACCAAGTGAGATGGAACTGCGACTATGACCGAGCAACTGGTCTGTACCTATGCCAACCCGGATCAACAACAGGCGGCTTACCGCAATGTGCATGAATTCTGGAGTGGTGGTCGCACGTTGGAGGAACACCTGGAGTGGCGGCGGTCGTCGCCACAACATAACCGGGCTCGCTGGTGTGTTGGTTGCCTGGATGGGAAGGTCGTTGTTTCGCTTGGTTGTTACCCGATCCAGCTGTGCTGGCAGGGTGAACAGGTTGCGGCGATCCTGATCGGTGCCGTGCATACGTTGCCCGATTATCGAGGACATGGGTATGCACCTCGATTACTGGCCTGGGTCGAAGAGCAAGAGCGTCAACAGGGTGTTTGCGTAAGCGGTTTATTCTCTGATATCGATGCGGATTACTATGGGCGTTTCGGCTATCAACGCTGTGACAGCTGGGAACTAACAATCCCGGTCCTGGCGGCCCGCGAAATCAAAGGAACACGTTGGAGCTTGCAGCCGATCGACCCGCATCAGCATCTATCCAGCCTGCGACAATGGTACGAGGACTCCCAACGCAATCTGTCGGTATGGTTGGTTCGTGATGATGCTTACTGGCAATACATGTTGAAAAAGTTTGCCACGGACAGTTTTTTTGTACTGGCGGATTCAGAGGGTCAATTGCATGGTTATGTCCGGTTACAGGTCGAGGGAGACAGCTGGGTGATCCAGGACTGGGGACTTGCTCAGCCGGGAGCGACGAACCTGGAGGATATGTTAGCTGCCATCCTGCAAGCGGCTGGCCAGCAGCCAGTAAGTTGTATTCGTGGTTGGTTGCCCCTCCTGGAAGAGGTTTCGCTGGAGATGGATTTTGAGTCTCGACCTCAAGAGATTACGATGTTCAAGAGCCTGGATCCGGACCGGCAGGTCGACCCGGAAATCGTCAAGGCGGCGGCCTACTTGCGAGAGATTGATCATGTTTAGCAATGAAGCAGGGGAAAAACGATGAGTGCAACAACGACCGGGAAACCGCGTGTCGTGGCGGATGGTCCGCTGGCCGAAGCGATCGAGCAACTAATGGGAGACCGGCTGGAATTATTGCCCTGGGATGTAGCCGTCGCAGGCAGCGATACGCCAGTGGATGGTATCTATACCTATGGGCACGAGGCAGTAACTGGGGCCATGATGGACGGTCTTCCCGGTTTGAAAATTATTAGCAACTATGGAGTGGGAGTCGATCATATCAACCTGGCGGATGCCCAGGAGCGAGGGATTCCAGTTGGTAACACGCCCGACGTACTGAACGGGGCGACCGCGGATATGGCCATGACCCTGTTGTTGGCTGCTGCACGACGATTAATCGAAGGGGATCGATTTTCCCGCAGTCCTGAATTTACGCACTATGATCCGGGATACATGCTGGGACGTGAAGCGCACAGTACCGTGATAGGAATCGTGGGCCTGGGACGGATCGGCTGGCAGATTGCACGGCGTGCACTGGGTTTTGATATGAAGGTGCTTTATCACAATCGCAACGAGCGTACTGATTTGCCGGCGGACGTGGATGTCAGCTATGTTGATTTCGAGTCGCTGTTGAAGCAATCGGATTACGTTGTTTTAAGCCTGCCGTTATCAGCGGTTACCGAGAAGTTGATTGGCACGAATGAATTACAGTTGATGAAGTCGACAGCCATCCTGGTGAACGTGGCCCGTGGTGGCGTGGTGGATACTGATGCGCTCACCCACGCCCTGCAGCAGGGAGAGATCTATGCAGCGGGGTTGGATGTTACGGATCCGGAGCCATTGCCACGAGATCATCCCCTGTTGAAACTGGATAATGTCACCATCGCGCCCCACCTGGGCAGTGCCACTGAGCAAACCCGGCAGCGGATGGCAGAGATTTCAGTGGAAAACCTCTGGGCAGGCCTGGACGGTAAACCACTCCTGCACCGCGTGGCCTGATGCTGGCAGGTATCAGGGATAGTTATACGCGGGATTGTCAGGGTCAAAGACATCATCCGCCAGTTTCACGTTCAGTTGCAGATCCTGGTAGATGTATTCCTCGGTCATCAAGGGATCATCTCCTGCTTTCTCGGGCCAGTCATAGGCGCAGTATCGCAAGGGCACCTGTCGTTTCGTATCGACGTAAATCTCTGCGATATGAAAATCGAAGTGTTCCCGTTTTTCCGGGTGGATAACCCGGATCATGGTGCAGGCAATCCCGTCGACTTCAGTGCGATCGCTGATCTCGACCGTGCACTCGCCATGCTGACGGTCCCGTTCCCCTTTCTGGATCAACTTGGCGACCAGTTTCTCGATGCCGATTTCCGTGATGGGATAACGATTGCCCATCATGGCCAGCAGGCTGGTCGGTTTCAGCTTGATCCGCAGGATGTTTCGGAATCCCGGTTCGTGTGCAATCATCTTGTCGTCGTTGGCTCCCTCGACCCAGATTACCTCGCGACCGTTGACGTTTTTCGGTTGCGTGAACTTCACGTAAACGGCAAAGGGTACCTGGACCTTGTTATCGACCAGCTTGCGATTACGAACCTGGACCTCCATTGTTTTGGGATCGCTCAGCTTGCCGGAACTGCGTTCACGGCTCACGATCGTGGCCCGGTAGTCGATGACATTCTCTTGGATTTCCAGGAGGGACCGGTAAGCAATTTCCAGGGCGGGGTCGAGAGGATGGACCGGCTTGTTGGCCTCGGGAGCCGGCTTTACGGCCTGTGCCTTGGCAGCTTCCAATTCTTCCTGCTCGAGTTCCACGATCCGTTGCCGAGCTGCCTGCATTACATTCCATTGCCGAACTCCCCAGATTGTGCCCGCTACGAGCAACACGAGTAACGTCACGCGCTTCCAACCAAAAGTCCCTGAGGACTTGTCGGTGATTTCGGCTGGGGCCGGATTGTCGTTGGCAGGTTGATTGGGAGACATGGCAGACCGGAATGATAACCAGGAAAGCATTGGAGAGGCAGCCTCTATTTTTAACTTGTTTGACTTATGTTCAAGGGCTGCGCGACAAGAATATTGAATACGAACTTTATTTGAAAGAGTTCAGGGACAACTAGCATGGCTTTTGAGCAATAACTCCCTATGGTATTCTCGTTCAGACACCTGTCCGAGCGTTATGGCAGGATAGAGGTGGTCACATGATTCCGTGACGTGCCGATAATTTCCGGGATTTGGGAGAAGATAGAGACGATGACAGCAGATTCGAGTAAAGTTCGTTGGGGTGTGATCAGTACAGCTTTGATCGGTACCGAAAAGGTGATTCCGGGTATGCAGGGCGGAAAGTTTTGCGATATCCAGGCGATCGCGTCACGCGATCTGGGTAAGGCCCAGCAAACAGCTAAATCGCTGGGAATTCCCAGGGCCTACGGATCCTACGAGGAATTGCTGGCTGACTCGGAGATCGAAGCAGTCTACAATCCGCTTCCCAATCACTTGCATGTGCCGGTTTCTATCCAGGCGTTGAAAGCAGGTAAACATGTTTTGTGCGAAAAGCCGATTGCCTTGACGTCTGCGGAAGGCCAGGAACTGGTCGATGCAGCCAACACGCATCCCGAGTTAAAGGTCATGGAAGCCTTCATGTATCGGCACCATCCACAGTGGCAAAAGGCTCGTCAGCTGGTTCGTGATGGAGAAATTGGCACGCTCAAGACGATCCAGTCGCTTTTCTCTTACTACAACGTGGATCCGGGCAATATTCGTAATATGGCTGATCTTGGTGGTGGTGGCCTGATGGATATCGGCTGTTACCCGATCTCACTGTCACGGTTTATTTTTGACGCGGAGCCTGCACGCGTGGTGGGAGCCGCGGAATTTGATCCCGAGTTCAAGACGGACCGTATTGCCTCCGCAATCCTGGAGTTTGCCGGTGGTACAGCATCTTTCACATGTTCAACGCAGTTAGCTCCCTACCAGCGTGTGCATATCGTGGGAGACCAGGGAAGGATCGAGATCGAGATTCCTTTCAATGCTCCGAATGATCAGCGATGCCGCCTGTGGCACCAGGTTGAAAGTGGTGAAATTCATGAAATTGAATTTGACGTATGTGATCAATACGGCATCCAGGGGGACTTGTTCTCACAGGCCATCCGCGAGGACACACCGGTGCCAACACCGATTGCTGACGCCGTGGGTAACATGAAAGTGATCGAGGCGATTTTCCGCAGTGCAGATAGCGGGCAATGGGAGACGCCGTGAGATCAGCTGGTCAGGCTGGAAAGAGGGCCAGACTCGCCGTGAAGCCATGAATGAAATTCTCCCTGCCCACCGGGCCGATTTCGCCGGCAGCAAAGAAGCCTGCCAGGGGTATCGAGCCCAGCGCTTCCTCGATGGCCAGGGCATCATGGTGTGGGTTGGGGAATAAGCGGGTTCCTCGTCCGTTACATGAAAAGAGGACGCCTCCACCCGCCGAGAAGTCTTTTTCCTTGACCACCTTTTGCAGCAACTGGGCCAGGTCGGCATCGGCGGTCTGGTGGTCGCGAATCTGGAACTGCATGGTTTGCCCTGGTCGCAGGAAGTCGGCCACGGCAATGGTTCCTTCATCGGGATCGATGCCCAGGACGTTACGGATCAGGAAATCGCCCTGTTCGAACTGCTCCTGGTATTCGCTAACGACGCGACCCACGTGAAGTCCCTGTTGAACGAGTGCCTGTTCGTGCGTGGGTAGCGTGTCAAAGATTTGCTTCAACTGGAGCAGCGCTGATTTTCCACCTAGTTCGTAGATCACATTTTTTTCCACGCGCGTGATTACAAAGGGATCCCCGATGAGACGACAACCCTGGGATACCAGTGTTCGAATCCCGGTATTTCCACGGGCCAATACTGCCACGGCTCCTTCGGACACCGTTTGGTCTGCTAGTAACAATCGATTTTGCTGGGCGGCCTGACCACCACTGGCATTACCTCCGATCACGGGGATGCCGGGCTCTTTCTGGTTAAGCTGGTTGACCAGGGCATCAGTGGGGAAACTGAAAGGATCAGCCAGTAGAAAGAGCACAGATCCAGCTGGCCAGGATTCCATCGTTTCATCGGGCCATCCCAGGATGCTGCCTCCCTCGGAGGTTTCCTCGAAGGTTAAATGCATGGGAATGGTTTCGACATCCGGCAGGCAGGCTGCCCACATCGATATTGCAGGGTCCCGTTCAACCTCCTGGCGCCGGCCAATGATCGATTCACCCGTGCAACCCAGGATGCAATCGCACGAGGTTGCTTCCTGGATCTGTTTGGCAATGCTCGAGGCGTGCTCTGCGTGTTGCTGGGAAAGAAAGATGAAAACCAGGCTGGCCGGTTCCGACAGTTGGTTGGTGATCTCACTGCAGACGTCGGTAACAGCAGCTTTCCAGTCGTGATCGGTTGACAGGCTGGAGGCGAATCGTGTGCCGGTCATAGGTGGCGGTTCCATGCGATAAGGGCATCAACCAGGACGCCATATTAGAGGGCACCGGTATCGGTAAGTTCGATCCCGTTCACGATTTCTGTATCCGGTAACTCTTTCCGAAGAGCCTGTACCGCCTCGTTGGACAGGTCGCAGCCGGTCATTTCCAGGGAGTTTAACTTGCTTAGCCCGGATAGGGACAGCAGACCCCTGTCGGTGATCTTGGTATTCATGAGCTCCAGCGTGTGCAGGGTCGTCAGATCCTTGATGGCGTCGAGACCTTTATCGCTGACCGCGGTATGGTTCAGTTTCAACCAACTTAGTTCCGACATGTTGGCCAGGTGAACCATTCCGTCATCCGTGATTTGGCAACGCTCGGCACTGAGTGTTTTTAGTGTTGTGATTTCCCCAACGTGCTTGAACCCCTCGTCTGTAATGGTGTCTGGCAGGTGTAGGATGATCAAACCGGAAAGACCAGCCAGCGGTTCCAGTCCTGCGTCCGTGATCTTGGTGCCGGTTAAAAAGAGAGTTTCCACCGACAAGGCATCTTTAAGGATTGCCATGCCTTCATCCGTGATATTGGAGTCACTCAAGTTGAGGTAAGAAATCTTGCCGAAGGAAATGATTTTTTTCAGTAATTCCGGGGTTACCTTTTTGCTGCCTCGCAGGTCAACATCCAGGACCTCGGTACCGTGGACCGTGATGCCCTCGTCTTGTAACTCTTGCTTGATTTTTTGTTGTTCTTCGGTCAAGGGATTTTTCTCGCTGCAACCAACCACGGAAGCAAGGACTAAACTCGACAAGAGAAAACGATAAAACATGTGGCACCTGTAAGGATATGGAAAAGAAAAGGCAGGGTGAATCTCAGCACCGTGGTCTCGGGATGGAATATTTTCGACTAGTTCCATGATAACCTGAGAGCAGACGCTGCACCACTCGCTACCACACGTTCTTGTACAACAGTGACTGGTGGGCAAGACGGTATAGGACTTTTCAGTGCGAGATTGGTGCCTTGGATTGGTTGGTTCACATGAACCGTCAGCGTGGTGACTGGCCAGAAGCTACAGAACGAGAAGTCGCAGGCACCGTAAGCCAGGTGGTTACTGATTGACCCGGTAACGTTCGAGCCATTGCATGACTTCCGATCGACGATAGCGATAGTCGCCACCGAGCTTGAACGCCGGCAATTGTTCATGCTGTACCAGCGCCCAGATCTTGGTGCGAGAGAAATTCAGAAAAGTCATCAGGTCGCGGGTTGTCATTAGTTCCTGATCTGTTTCAGGCACGGACGCTACCTGGATTACCGAATCGGTTGCGGTCATGGCGTTTGCCTCAAATAATTGCTTTCTCTGTGCGGTCATTTTTGACTTTCGGCTAGATGATTTGGTTGGTTTTTGGGTTGGTTCGTTAAAGGTTGCTGTCGGTTGCTTAAATCAATGGTCCCATTCAATCGCGCGGTCCAGGTCCTTGTAGTCCCG
>Ga0163108_10000611_pt1 | contig 26677 bp, 20 predicted proteins | sample Fk1155metaG_FD_109644 | JGI IMG/M metagenome (GOLD analysis project Ga0163108, IMG submission 109644) | Marine microbial communities from the Central Pacific Ocean - Fk160115 155m metaG | ecosystem: Environmental > Aquatic > Marine > Oceanic > Photic zone | place: The Central Pacific Ocean...
CAGCGCCGGTCACCCGGGCCGAGACAGCTGCCCTCGTGGCCCGCCTCTACCGGTACCTGTCAACAAATACCTGCCCGACCACGCCACCACCGTTCACAGACACGACCGGCAACTGGGCATCAACTGACATCGCCTGCGTCTACGGGCTCGGCATCGACACCGGAACCACGGCCACCACGTTCTCGCCAGGTGACACCCTCACCCGAGCCGACATGGCGACCATCCTGGTCCCCACAATTAGAGCCCTGCTCTGACGGGCCGACCTTCCCGTTCATACCGCCTCTGAAGGGACACAGTTAGGTAATCTGATATGGGCGCCAGAGACGACGACCGGCCGTGACCCTCCTGAGCGGCGGTGTTCTGGATGGTTCCCATGTCTTGGTGATGTCCCTGTGTCGGCGGTTCTTTGGCCGATAGGACTGGGAACTTGGTTCCGCCTTTTGTGGTACGCCCCCCGGGACTTGAACCCGGAACCTGCGGATTAAGAGTCCGATGCTCTGCCAATTGAGCTAGAGGCGCCTGCGACGGCAGATCCTACCGGTGGGTGGATCCACACATGGGGTGACCGAGGGGATTTGAACCCCCGACCCCCTGGACCACAACCAGGTGCTCTAACCGAACTGAGCTACGGCCACCAAGTAGCAGGCCATGATAGGGGTGAAGAGGCGGAGCGGTGCAGGTGTTTTCGTATCGGCCGACTCTGTGTGAACATGTCGTGTGGCAGGCGTGAAGATTGCAGTGATCGGCGGGGGCATAGCTGGCGTGAGCGCCGCCTACCACCTTGTAGAGGCGCATCCCGATGCCGACGTGGTGCTCCTCGAGGCCGAGCCGGTGCTGGCCCACCACACCACCGGACGCTCCGCTGCGATCCTCGTAGAGAACCTGAGCACCGTCCCGAACCGCATCCTGACCAGGGCCAGCGTCGACTTCCTCCACGACACCCCCGAAGACCTCGTTGACGCGCCCCTCCTGTCGCCACGAACCGTGATGACCATCAGCTCCGAGGAGGAGTCAGACCAGATGGACAACCTGCTGGCCGAGGGCAGCCTCCTGCCGTCGCCAACCGTTGAGCTCACGGTCGACGAGGCGATGGGGTACTTCCCGCCGCTGCGCCGAGAACTCATCCACCGGGCCGCCCTGGAGCCCGACTGCGCCGACATGGACGTCGGGGCCCTACACCAGGCCTACGTGCGCGGCTTTCGACGGGGCGGCGGGCAGATCGCCACCTCGGCCCGAGTGGATGCCGCCCGCCGTGACGGCGACGGCTGGAGCCTCGAGACCACCGACGGGGACATGGGGACAGACGTGGTCGTGAACGCTGCCGGCGCCTGGGGAGACGTCGTGGCAGGGCGCGCCGGTGTGAAACCGCTTGGCCTGCAGCCCTGCCGCCGAACAGCGTTCATGGTGAACGGGCCCGGCTGTGACACCACGGGCTGGGCATTCACCGCCGAGATCGGACACAACTGGTACGTGAAACACGACGGCGAGCAGATGCTCTGCTCCCTGGGAGACGAAACGCCGTCCGAGCCGTGCGACGCCAGACCCGAGGAACTCGACGTGGCACTTGCCATCGAGCGAATCAACGAAGCCACCACGCTCGGCATCCGGTCCGTCAACTCGGCATGGGCGGGGCTGCGCACCTTCACCCCGGACCGCTCCCTCGCAATTGGGCCCGATCCGGAGACACCTTCGTTCGTGTGGTGTGTCGGTCAGGGTGGCTGCGGCATACAGACATCCAGGGGAGCCGGCCTGTTGTTGGCTGACCTCGCCCTCGGTGGTCAGCCGTCTGACATCTTCGGTGGAGCCGACGTGTCTGCTCTGCTACCCGGACGATTCAGAACCCACGGGTAGCCTCACCCCCTGGCCCCCGTAGCTCAGTCCGGATCAGAGCAGCGGACTTCTATTCCGAAGGTCGGAGGTTCGAATCCTCCCGGGGGCGCCATCGATCGATGTCAGTTGAAACGACACCCGTCCGGCTTGGCTGTTTCCGGCACTGCGCGGGCATGATGCCCGGTCCGGACTGCGCTGACGGGGAGGTTGCACATGACACGAACGGTCACACGGCTTCAGGGCTCCCTCATGGTTCTGGCCACCGGCGTCATGTTCAGCTTCGGTGCGCTCACCTTCAGGGCCCTCGTTGAGGCCGACGCATGGCAGTACCTGTTCTACCGGGGCCTCTCAGCGGGCCTGGTTGCCGCCCTGATGATCGTCATGGTCGGCCGAAACCCCATCCGTTCCGTGGTCGAGGCCGGAGCCAGACAGATCGTGGCCGGTCTGGTACTCGGGGCCATGTTCACCCTCTTCATAGTGGCTCTCAGCCGGGTAACGGCAGCCTTCATCCTGCTGCTCCAGGCAACCAGCCCGTTCTTCGCAGCCCTCATGGGTCGGATCTTCCTGCGCGAGTCGGTGAGCCGCGACACGGTGATCGCCATGCTGGTCGCCGCTGTAGGGGTGGGCATCATGGTCGGGGCAGGCTTCGGAACAGGCGACGCTCTTGGAATCCTCCTGGCGCTGCTGCTGCCAATGTTCCTCGGTGGCTACACGGTCCTGATCCGCAGCTCACCGATTCGCGACCCCGGGGTACCGACGATCGTGGGCGGCATCGCAGTGGCGGTGACAGCCGGTGCCGTATCACTCGCCGGACCGGGACTGGTCCTTCCCCTGAGGGACGTCGCCCTCGGCTTCATAGGCGGCGGTGTCCTGGTTGGCGCGGCCACTCCGATCTTCAACTACGCACACCGCTTCGTTCCGCCGGCCGACACCGCCCTGCTCCTGATCAGCGAGATCGTGCTGGCGCCACTGTGGCTTTGGATCTGGCCAGGTGAGGTACCCACTACGAGCACCCTGATCGGTGGGGGAGTTGCCCTCGCCGCCGTCATCTGGCTGATGCTCAGGACCGCCGGGTCGGAGGGTTCGCTCAGGTTGCGGAGGGCCGTTGGCCTGCACGCCGGCGCCATCCCGGTCGACCCGGGGCCAGTGGACCGGTAACTCTCATTACTGTCCCCGGCCTCGCGGTTCCGCCTGGTGTTGTAGGTCTGGGGACAGGTTCGGGCCGGGAGATCTGAAACCTGACTGTCTCACCTGTTGGTCATGATGGGTGCATGTCGATGGTTGTAGATGTTGATCAGGTGGTTCCGGGCATTGTCACACCCTGTGCGTACGGTGGCGGCATGGTTCGTCTGTGCGGCGAGTTGACCCCGGAGGTGGGTGCTGTTGTCACCGGTGAACTGGTCTTCACCTACCCCACAGGCCACAAACTTCAACCCGAACCACCAGCCGCCCGGCACCGCCAGGCCCAGGCCTCGACATCGCCGCCACCCGACCGGTCAACCAATGGGGCCGGGGACCAGCACGGGAGCGGGAACGGGCAGGGAAACAGGTATGGCAACGGGGCCGGGAGCCGGCATGGGGAAAGGAGCGGGAACGGGGAAGGACCCGTCCAGGAACAGGGCCAGGGTTACCTCCGGAACAGAGCCAACTGATCCCAGCCTGAAAACAGGTCATCCAGCGCCACTGAACCCGTCCACGGCTGCAACAGGAGACAGCATGCTGCCTGACCGGTGTCATATCGTTACAGGCGGAGCACCTGAAGGTTGCGGCAACAACCTCGCGGTACAACACAGCCAGGCAGGCAGGCATGTCCCGGCCCGACCGTGTCCGCACGCCTACCCTTGGGCCATGTCACGGCCAGACGATCGGGTCCTTTCGGCCGGTCCGGGTTGCAGGGTTCCCGCATCAGAGGTCTCCTGGCGCTTTGGCCCCTCGGGTGGGCCGGGCGGCCAGCACGCCAACCGGGTGAACTCCCGGGTCGAGGCCGAACTTGATCTCACTTCAGCGCGTGGAATCGACGACGAGGTGAGAGCGCTCCTGATAGGGAAGTTGGGCTCGACCATTCGAGTGGTTGTTGACGCCAGCAGGTCACAGACCCGCAACAGGCACCGGGCCCTCGACATGTTCGAGGTGCGGATGCAGGAGGCACGTGAAACCCAGCGGGAGCGGCGACCGACCCGACCCGGCAGGGGAGCCGTAGAGCGACGGCTGCGGGCCAAGCGCCAACGTGGGCAGCGCAAGTCTGAGCGAAGGGGGGGCTGGGAAGAGGGGTGAGTGAGGGCGGTCCTCAGCCCAGACGCCCGGCCAGCACCACCATGAGCTCGGCACCCAGCTTCTGGGCCTCGGCCTCGGTGACCCCGTAGAGCTCAGCCACGCGTCGCAGGACGGTGCGCTCCCTTTCTGTCCACGATGACGTGAGCACCATGGTCCCCGATACGTCAGGTGTGCGCAGCGACGGGCTGGACACATCAGAGGCGCGTCGATCCAGGCGGCTGAAGAAGTCGAGCGTGCGTACCCCGAAGCGCTGCATCCAGTCGGGTGACCTGCCGAGGCGGGCGGCGGCTGCGACGAGGGCCTCGTGTTCGGCTTCGGTGTAGCCCGACGAGACCTCGGCCCAACTGGTGTAGTCGGGGTCCACACACCCGACTCCGGTGCCGGTGCCGGTCATGGCCGGATCAACGAAGGGCTTCCGGAAGCCCGACCCCGGGTCATCGGTGGTCAGGTAGCGGTCGATGCCCCTGGCAAGGGCGGCGGCCTCGGCGGCCTTTACCTCGGGGTCGGCCATCAGCCTGCCCTCAGGAGGGTTGGACAAGTAGAGGGCCTCGGTTATCACCGAGGTCACCTCGGGTGCCAGGCGCAGCACCCCGTAGGCGTCTTCGCCGGCGGCCTTAAGGCGGGATGACGCCCCCTGGTGCACGGTGTCGACCCAGTCGACGTCGTAGGCAGAGAACGTCTCCTGAAGTTCCTCGTAGAGGATTCCCGCAAGGCGTTTGGAGTCGGGGTTGTTGACCTGGTGGAAGATCTCGGTGCCAGGGTCGTCGGACGGACGTACAGCACCGCCGTTGTGGTGAATAGAGATAAACACCCTTGGGGCCAAGGCGCTGGCTATGGCCGTCCGCTGGCGGATCGGCATGTGCAGGTCGGTGCGCCGGGTCAAGGTCACCGAGTATCCGAGTTCGGTCAGTTCCTGTTCGGCGAGCAGCGCAACCTCGAGGTTCAGGTCCCGTTCGTAGAGCCTCCCGACGCCTACTGACCCCGTCTCGGGGCCGCCGTGGCCGGGGTCGATCACAATGTCAACCGTGTCGAGCCTGGTGCCGGCCATCAGACGTATCTGGTTGGCACACGGTGTCGACACGATTGGTGCAACCGGATGATCTTCTATGACAGGAAAGGCGACTCCGTCGAGCATGACGACGCCCAGCGGCACCCAGTCCGGGTCAGCGTCGCCCCCGACCTCGTCGGCAGAGGCGCCGGCCGCGGTCAGGGCGAGGACCAACAGGGCTGCCACCGGGAACGGCCAGCAGCGTCGCAACATCAACGGGGTCACGGCGTGACCGTAGAGCAGTCTGGGCACAGGTGGGACGATCCTCGGGAGTGGAGACGGACCCCCATGCGAAGGTGGTCCAGCGTCGCCGATTCAGCGCGGAGCGGGTGCCCTAGAACTGCTCCTCTTCGGTGGAGCCCGTGATTGCCAGCGTTGAGGCTGAACCACCTGAGATGACCGTGGCAACCTGGTCGAAGTAGCCGGCACCAACCTCGCGCTGGTGGCGGGTGGCCGTGTAGCCGTCGTCCTCCATTCCGAACTCCCGCTGCTGCAACTCGACGTAGGCGGTCATGTCGCTCTTCGAGTAGCCGCGCGCCAGGTCGAACGCCGAGGCGTTCAGGGCGTGCCAGCCAGCAAGGGTTATGAACTGGAACTTGTAACCCATGGCGCCGAGCTCCTTTTGGAAGGTGGCGATAGTGGAGTCGTCGAGGGCGCTCTTCCAGTTGAAGGACGGCGAGCAGTTGTAGGCCAGCATCTTGTCCGGGTATTCGGCGTGGATGGCGTCGGCGAACTCCCGTGCCTGCTCGAGGGTCGGAGTGCCTGTTTCGCACCAGATGAGGTCGCAGTAGGGGGCGTAGGCGAGGCCGCGGGAGATCGGCGTGGCCATCCCGGGTTCGGTGTCGAAGAACCCCTCGGCGGTACGGCCACCGGTCAGGAACGGACGGTCTCGTTCGTCGACATCGCTCGTTATGAGCGTCGCTGCAAGGGCGTCGGTGCGTGCGATCAAGATTGACGGAACACCCAGCACGTCGGCGGCCAAGCGGGCAGCGGTGAGGGTACGGACGTGCTGTTGGGTCGGGATCAGAACCTTGCCGCCCATGTGGCCGCACTTCTTTTCAGATGCCAACTGGTCCTCGAAGTGGACGCCTGCAGCACCGGCACGCAGCATGCGCTTCATCAACTCGTAGACGTTCAGGGCGCCACCGAAGCCGGCTTCGCCGTCGGCCACGATCGGAACCAGCCAGTCACGCTGGACCTCGCCCTCGTTTTCGTACCACTCGATCTGGTCGGCACGCCTGAGGGCGTTGTTGAGGCGCTCAACAAGGGTCGGTACCGAGTTAACCGGGTAGAGGCTCTGGTCCGGGTACACGTGGCCTGCGGTGTTGGCATCGCCCGCCACCTGCCAGCCGGAGAGGTAGAGAGCCGGCAGGCCACCCTTCACGTACTGGATCGCCTGGCCTCCGCTCATGGCCCCGAGTGCGTGCACGTAGTCCATGTCGTGGAGTTGCTCCCACAGTTGCTCTGAACCGTGGCGGGCCAGCGAGCACGCCGGAAGGTAGGAGCCTCGGAGGCGTACCACGTCCTCAGCGCTGTAGTCGCGCTGTGTACCGGCCCAGCGGGGGTTCTCGGCCCAGTCCTGCTCCAGGTCCTCGATCTGCCTCTGGAAGCTGTCTCGCATGTGATGTTCTCCTTGTTTCGGTCTGGTGCCCGGCCAGAGGACGGACACCCAGTTGTGGTTCTCGTATAAGTCGGGTCGCTGTAATCAGACGTCGTCAATGCCGAGCCGGGTAAGACCTCAGTCCAGCAACTCGTATGCGGGCAGGGTCAGAAACTCGATGAATTCATCTGCGAGGGCCACCTGTTCGAACACCTCGCGGGCCGAGTCGAAGGGGAGGTCGGTGAAGGCCTCGGGTCCGAGGTCTTCGGCAATCACGGCCATCTGGGTGTCGATGACGCCTCTTACGAGATCGGGTGTGATCGTGCGGCCGTCGGACAGAAGCGAGCCGTGGCGGATCCACTGCCAGACCTGGGCTCTGCTGATCTCGGCCGTGGCAGCGTCCTCCATCAGGTTGTTGATGGCGGCGGCGCCGGTACCGGCAAGCCAGGAGGCCAGGTATCGGAGCCCTACGTAGACGTTTGTGTCGAGGCCGCCGGCTGTAATGGCGCCACCAGTCTGGTCGACCGAGAGCAGGTCGTCTGCTGTGACCGACACGTCCGAACGCTGACGGTCGACCTGGTTTGAACCCTCACCGAGCACTGCATCGAACTCGGCTCTCGCCACGGCGATCAGGTCGGGGTGGGCAACCCATGTTCCGTCACAGCCGTCGTTTGCCTCGCGGCGCTTGTCGGCGGTCACCTGTGACAGGGCCACGGCGGTCACCTCCGGGTCGCGCCGGTTCGGGATGAACGCCGCCATGCCGCCGATGGCGTGGGCTCCTCGACGGTGGCAGGTGGAGACCATCAACTCCGTGTAGGCCCTCATGAACGGAACGGTCATGGTCACGTCAGCGCGGTCGGGGAGCACGTACCCCGGGCTGTTGGAGAACTTCTTGGCGACGCTGAAGATGTAGTCCCAGCGACCTGCATTCAGGCCAGCCGAGTGCTCCCGCAACTCGTAGAGGATCTCGTCCATTTCGAAGGCAGCCATGATCGTCTCGATGAGCACAGTCGCCCGGACCGACCCTCTCGGAATGCCCAGCGCATCCTGGGCGTGGCAGAACACGTCGTTCCAGAGGCGGGCTTCAAGGTGTCCCTCAAGTTTCGGAAGGTAGAAGTAGGGGCCGGTGCCGCGGTCCAGGGCCTCACGCGCGTTGTGGAAGAAGGCCAGGCCGAAGTCCACGAGGCTGGCAGGGGCTGCACGGCCGTCGACGACGACATGGTCCTCGTCGAGGTGCCAGCCGCGGGGCCTCACCATGAGGGTGGCGGTCTCGTCGTTGAGGCTGTACTCCTTGCCTCCGGTTCTCAAGTTGAGGTCGCGCCGGGCAGCATCATGGAGGTTCACCTGGCCTTCGACCACGTTGTCCCATGTGGGGCTGGTGGAGTCCTCAAGGTCCGCCATGAAGACCTTCGCTCCGGAGTTGAGAGCGTTGATCATCATCTTCCGGCCGGTCGGGCCGGTTATCTCCACACGCCGGTCCAGGAGGTCCTTCGGTGGTGCAGCGACGCTCCACTCGCCGGACCGGACAGCGGCGGTCTCGGGGAGGAAGTCGGGCAACTGGCCGGCATCCAGCGCCTCCTGGCGGTTGCGCCGGTCTTCGAGCAGGCTGTCTCGTCGGGAGCCGAATGCACGGACCAGGTCGGCGACGAATTCGGTGGCTTCGGCGGTGAAGACGTCCTCACGCCGGGGGTGGTCGCTGACCTGCACACCGTCCGGGATTGATCTGTCGCCCGCTGATCTGTCACCCATGAAACAGCCCCCTACAAGACCTCGTTGGCACGAGTATTCGTCAATATTCGGACGAAGGTCGACCTGAGGGGAGGTGAAGTTCGCAGCACATGTCCCTGAGGCGGAATATCTGGAGAAATTTGGTCCGTTCAAGTACCGTGAGACCCACCCAGTCAAACCCACACACAGTTGGTCAACCAGCCTCGGAGCAACAGCATGCCTGACACCAGACCTGATGCCAGCAGCTACGACCCCGTGGTGCTCGGGCACCGCCTACGCCACCAGCGGCGCACAGCCGGCCTGACCCTGGCCGAGTTGGGCGACCTCATCGGCCGTCCCGCCTCATATCTCTCTCAGGTGGAGAACGGCCGCATCGAACCCAAGCTGGGCGTGTTGGCCAGGCTCGCCAACGCACTCGGGTGCACAACCGCAGACCTCCTCGATCCGACGCCACCGAGCCGGCGGGCGGCCCTCGAGATAGACCTCGAACGGTTCCAGACCGGCGACTGGCGAACTGCCCTCGACCTGCCCGAGGTCAGGGCCGGAGCCCGGCTCGACGATGACGCCCTCGAGGCACTCGTCGGCCTCTACGCGGCCCTTCCCGGTCTTGCCGTGACCAAGACAGGGCTTGCCAACCTGCAGGCCGGCGACCGAGCACGCAGTGCCAACCTGGCCCTCCGCACCGAGATGCGGGCGAGGGACAACTACTTCGCCGGAATCGAACAGGTGGCCGCCGAGGGTCTCAGCGCCGTCGGCTACGCCGGTGAGGGCCCACCGTCCGAGAAGCACCTGACCGACCTTGCAACCCACTACGGGTTCACGGTCGAACGCGTCAAGGGAATGCCCAGGACGGCACGCTCAGTCACCGACACCCGTCAACGGGTCATCTACATCCCGCAGCGCGACGACCTGACCGTACGGGCTGCCAGATCGGTCATCCTCCAGACGCTCGGGCACTTCGTCCTCGAACACGCTGAGACGACCGACTTTGAGGGCTACCTTCGCCAGCGCATCGAGTCCAACTACTTCGCCGCCGCTGTTCTGGTCCCCCAGGATGCGGCACTTGGGTTTCTCGAGTCGGCCAAGGCCGACCACGACCTCTCTATCGAAGACCTCAAGGAGCGCTACTACGTGTCCTACGAGATGGCGGCGCACAGGTTCACCAACCTCGCCACCGCCAAGTTGGACATTCCGGTTCACTTCCTGCGCACCGACCCGGAGGGCACAATCACCAAGGCCTACGAAAACGACGGCATCCAGTTTCCCTGCGACCCCGACGGCGCACTTGAGGGAGCCCGCCTCGGCAGGCGCTGGGGCGCGCGCCAGGCATGGGGTGGGTCCGAGATCCTCCACTACCAGTTCACGAGCACCGCGGCCGGCGAGTTCTGGTGTGTCTCCTACATCGAAAACGCCACCGAGCGCACCCCGTACGCGGTCACCCTCGGCTGCCGTGCAGGCGATTCCAAATGGTTCAGGGGAGGTGAGACCCTCAGAAGGGTCAGCGTCCGCAGCGACGATGATCTGGTCGACCCCGGCATCCTCGACCGCTGGGATGGTGTCGCATGGCCGTCGGCAGCCGAGCGCAGCTTCGTGCTGGCGGCCCTTCCGCCGGCCAGCCAGGAGTTCACGCCGTTCCCCGGCATCGACCTCCTCAATGTCTACCGGTTCCTTGACCGCCAGGCCGGAACCGACTGACCAACGCCAGCGTCAGGACCTGGGAGAACCCTCTCCGGCAGTCGCACGACGGTGGACGTCGGCGATGAAGTCAGACAGGTCCATCCGCCTTCCCTCCCACACGGTTGCCGTGTGGGTTACGAAGCGGTCGCCGTCCCAGCAGTGCAGTTGATATGCGGGAGGCTCGTCGACCGCCGATCCGCTCATCGGGTCCAACTCGAGGCCCAGCTGGTTGCCGGTCGAGGGACACACCGAAACCAGCGTCGATCCGATGGTCGTCTGGATGGGTCGGTGGATGTGGCCTGCGACAAGAAGCTTCACCTGGGTGTGGCGCTCCAACACGCTTCTCAGGCGATCAGCGCCATCGAGGCCCGAGAGATCCATGAACGTGAGGCCCGATGTGAACGGTGGAAAGTGGGTGAACACGAGCGTCGGCCGGTCGGGCTCCATCTGCAGCACGGCGTCGAGCCACTCCTCGTGGCCTTCGTGGAAGCACCCGTCGTGCCGGCCCGGAATGAGGGTGTCCAACCCGACGAGCCTCACCGGATGGGAATCGACCGCATAACTGCAGTGCCCTTCTGCGATCGTGGCAGGTAGGCGGTCGGCGAAGGCCGAGCGAAAGGCGTCCCACACATCGTGGTTGCCCGGCAGCGGCAGCATCGGAATCTCCAGGTCGGACACAAGGTCCAGAAACATCGAGTACTGGATCTCGGTGCCGTCGTCGGTCAGGTCACCTGTCGCCAGGACGACATCGGGCGCAGGGCTCAGGCCGTTCAGGTGCGCCACGACCCGGGTAAGGGTCTCAGAGGTGTCCACAAGTCCGCCGAACATGCCGACACTGTCGCGGATGTGGCAGTCGGAGATCTGGGCGATCAGCACCAGAACAAGGATAGGGGAGCAGGCCTGCAACCCGTCCACGAGGACACCGGCAGCCGTCAGCCGACCCGGAAACGAGCGGGTGAAGGGAATCGAACCCTCATCATCAGCTTGGAAGGCTGAGGTTCTAGCCTTTGAACTACACCCGCGGCGGTCAAGAGCGTATCGGAGCCCGCCACCGGTGAGCCGCTGGGTAATCCGCCACCTAGCCTGCTGCCGGGAGGTGGCGCCAGTGGGAATGCACGATTACGACGAGTCGACAGACGAACTGGCACGGTCGGTATTTGAGTACGCGCTTGATCGCATCCGCATGGAACCACCGATGGACGGGCCGGTGGCTCTAGACCAGCTGACCGAGGCTGTCGGACAGACGATCACCGAGGAGGGCCTGGGCGGTACGGCCGCCCTGGCGACCTTTACCGACCACCTGGCACCGGCCTGCATCTCTGTCGACCACCCCCGCTACATGGCCTGGGTTCCGTGCGCGCCTACCGACACCGCTGTCCTCTTCGACCTCATCGTGGGTGCGTCCGCCCCCTCGGCAACCTGGTGGTTCGATGGATCCGGTGCGATCTACGCCGAGAACCAGGCTCTGAAATGGATATCCGATCTTGCGGGTATGCCGGAACAGGCTGGAGGGTGCTTCGTCCCCGGTGGGACCATGGGAAACCTCTCGGCTCTCGTTGCAGCCCGCGACACAGCCATCAGGCGTCGTGGCGGCCCGGACGCGAGACCCGCCCGCTGGGCTGTAGTGGCGTCAGAGGGCGCACACTCCTCGGTCAGTTCTGCCGCACGGGTCATGGACGTCGACGTCTTGTTGGCCCCGACCGACTCAGACAGAAGGCTCAGGGGCGGGGCGGTGGCCGAAGCCATAGCAGCACTACCCGAGGGGACAGAGGCATTCGCCGTCGTCGCCACATCAGGAACCACCAACCTCGGGACAGTCGACGCCCTCGATGAGATTGCCTCCGTCGCAGCCGCCAACTCGCTCTGGTTCCACGTCGACGGCGCGTACGGCGGTGCCGGCCTTGCAGCGGCTTCGGTTCGCCACGTCTTCGAAGGAATCGAGCACTGCGACTCCCTGATCGTGGATCCACACAAGTGGCTGTTTGCTCCCTACGACTGTGCGGCGCTCATCTACCGGGACCCCGCAGTGGCGAGGCTCGCACACACCCAGCAGGCCGGATACCTCGACTCGATGAACGAACGCAGCGACTGGAATCCAAGTGACTACGCACACCACCTGAGCCGCAGGCCCCGAGGGCTCCCGTTCTGGTTTTCGCTCGCAGCCCACGGCACACGCTCCTACACCGAGGCAGTCGAGAAGACCCTCACCGTTGCCCGTGCCGGCGCCGCTCTCATCGAATCAACTCCCCACCTCGAACTCGTCATGGAGCCGACCCTCTCGATCCTGGCCTTCCGTCGCACCGGCTGGACGGCAGAGGAGTACGCAGCGTGGTCAGATTCACTTTTTGAGGAGGGGTCGGCGCTGGTTGTGCCCACCAAGGTCGACGGTGCCCCCGCCCTGCGGTTCTGCATTGTCAACCCCCGGACAGAGATCGATGACATAGCTGCGATAGTCGAGACCCTGGCCTGAGCCGACATCATTTCGTGATCTACACGGCATCTGTCGGGCGAATCTTCGGCTGGGCGTGACCGGGGCGCCGGTACACTCCGGGCACTGTGGAGACGACAATAGAGACCCTGGACGGCGATCGGGTCAAGTTGACCGTGGCCGTCGACGCCGCCGAGTTCGACACGGCCGTTGAGGCGGCCTTCAAGCGTCTGGCCAAAGAGGTCAGGCTTCCCGGGTTCCGCCCCGGCAAAGCGCCACGCAAGATCCTCGAAGCCCGCATCGGCAGCGGAGCCGGTCGCCAGGAGGCCTTGCAGTCGGCCCTTCCCGACTACTACGGCAGGGCCCTTGCCGAACTTGAGGTCGATGCCATCGATTCGCCCGAGATCCAGATCACCGGTGGTGCCGAAGAGGGTGACCTCACGTTTGATGCAGTGATCCCAGTGCGGCCCCGGCCGGCAGTAGCCGGCCACGGCTCCCTGCGGGTCGAGATTCCGACGCCTGGCGCCACAGACGAAGATGTCGACAGCCAACTGCAGATGCTCAGAAACCAGCAGTCCACTCTCGAGACCGTAGAGCGACCGGCTGTCGACGGGGACCAGGTCACCATCGACATCGACGGAACCCACGACGGCGAGGTCGTAGACGGGCTCACAACCACCGACTACCTCTACGAGGTTGGTGCCGGCGCTGTCGTGCCCGAGATCGACGACAACCTCAGGGGGGCAAGCGCCGGCGACACCGTCGAGTTCGACGCCGATCACCCCGACGGCGAAGGTCTCCTCAACTTCCGGATCGAGGTGAAAGAGGTCCAGGAGAAGGTCCTCCCCGAGATCGACGACGCGTTCGCCGCAGCGGCCTCCGAGTTCGACACGGCCGATGAACTGCTCGCCGACCTGCGCGGGCGCATCGACACGATGAAGAAGAGCCAGGCCGGAATGCTCGTAAGAGACCGAACCGCCCAGGCGGTGGCCGACCTCGTCGAGGTCGACATTCCCGAGGCGCTCGTAGAGGCCGAGATTGACGGTCGCATACGCGACATGGCCATGCGACTCCACTCCCAGGGTCTTGAGTTCGAGCACTACCTCGAGGCGGTCGGCACCGACATCTCAGCGCTCCGAGAGGAGTACAGGGAATCCGCCGAAGTATCAGCCAGGGTCGACCTGGGGCTGCGGGCCGTCGCAGAGGCCGAAGGTCTCGACGCCGACCAGGAAAACCTCGACAACTACCTACAGGCGTTGGCAGAACAGGCCGAGTCCGATGTTTCCACCGTCGTCGAGATGCTCACCGGTTCCGGTCGGATGATTGAGGTCAGGGCCGATCTGCGTAAGCAGGCGGCCCTTGACTGGCTGCTCGAAAGGGTCGAGATCGTCGATGAGGACGGAAACGAGGTCGACCGGTCGATACTGGAAGCCCCCGAACCAGAAGAGGCCGTCACCGAGGCGGTCCACGACGAAGAGGACGAAATGGGTGAAACTGAGGCGTCAGCCGGCACCGATGCCGACGGCGAGACGGCGGAAGCAAACGAGGAGGAGGGCTCCTGATGTCGTTGGCGGACCTGAACGTTCACAACTACCTGGTTCCAACAGTCGTTGAACAGACCAGCCGAGGTGAGAGGGCCTTTGACCTCTACTCGCGTCTCCTCAAGGAGAACATCATCTTCATCGGTACGCCGATCGACGACACCATCGCCAACCTGGTCTGCGCACAGCTGTTGCACCTCGAATCCGAGAACCCGGACCGCGACATAAGCCTCTACATCAACTCACCCGGTGGCGACATCAACGCGCTGTTCGCCATCTACGACACCATGCAGTACATCAAGCCCGACATCACAACGATCTGCTTCGGGCAGGCGGCCTCGGCCGCAGCTGTGCTTCTGGCGGCAGGAGCACCCGGCAAGCGCCTTGCGCTGCCCCATTCGAGGGTTCTGATCCACCAGCCCTATGCCGGGGCACAGGGCCAGGTCTCCGACATTGAGTTGGCCTCACGCGAGATTCAGCGCCTCAAGGCGCAACTCGAGGAAATCCTGGCAAGCCACACCGGTCAGGATGTCGAGAAGATCCACGCCGACACCGACCGTGACTTCGTAATGACTGCCCACGAGGCCCTGGAATACGGGATAATCGACGACGTGATCGATTCACGCGACCTGGCCGACAACAGCGGTGCGATAACGGTGGTCACCTGATCACGGCCGGATTCGTGCTGAACTAGGTGGTCCACGCAGCTACAGAGACACGACAGGGGGTGACGACATGGCGAAAATCGGTGATGGTGGAGAGCTCCTGAAGTGCTCTTTTTGCGGCAAAACCCAGAAACAGGTCAAGAAGCTCATCGCCGGCCCCGGTGTCTACATCTGCGACGAATGCATAGATCTCTGCAACGAGATTATCGACGAGGAGCTGTCCGAGCCCGTCGACCTCGCCGTTGGAGAACTTCCAAAACCCAGAGAGATCTTCGCTTTCCTCGATGACTACATCGTCGGCCAGGACAAGGCCAAGAAGATCCTCTCGGTAGCCGTCTACAACCACTACAAGCGGATCCAGGCGGCGGGTGGCCAGGGCGACGAAGTCGAGTTGGCCAAGTCCAATATTTTGCTCATCGGTCCCACCGGTTGCGGCAAGACGCTCATGGCCCAGACCCTTGCCCGGATGCTGAACGTTCCCTTCGCCATCGCCGACGCCACCGCCCTCACCGAAGCCGGCTATGTCGGCGAGGACGTCGAGAACATCTTGCTCAAGTTGATCCAGGCCGCCGACTACGACATCAAGAAGGCCGAGACCGGAATCATCTACATCGACGAGATCGACAAGGTGGCACGCAAGAGCGAGAACCCGTCCATTACCAGAGATGTCTCAGGCGAGGGCGTGCAACAGGCCCTCTTGAAGATCCTCGAGGGTACGACCGCTGCGGTGCCGCCACAGGGGGGACGCAAGCACCCTCATCAGGAGTTCCTGCAGATTGACACCACGAACATCCTGTTCATCTGCGGTGGCGCCTTCGCAGGCCTCGAAACGGTCATTCAGAATCGACTGGGTGGTGTGGGCGTGGGCTTCGGCGCTGATGTCAGGGCACCCGGCGAGAAGGACCTTGGTGCCCTCTTCTCTACAGTCCGCCCCGAGGATCTCATAAAGTTCGGCCTCATCCCCGAGTTCATCGGCCGTCTTCCCGTGGTTGGCACGGTCTCCCAACTCGAGATCGATGCCCTCGTGAAGATCCTTGTTGAGCCGCGCAATGCGCTCATTAAGCAGTACCAGAAGATCTTCGAGTTCGAAGACATCGAGCTCGAGATCAGCCAGGAGGCTCTGGGTGCCATTGCCGAACAGGCTCTCGAACGGGGCACCGGCGCCAGGGGCCTGCGCTCCATCCTCGAAGAGGTTCTGATCGACGTCATGTACGACCTGCCCGGCGATGACGAAGCCGGAAAGGTCGTCGTCGACATCGACACTGTTCGCGAGCGCCAGATGCCGACGGTGTTGCCGCGCGACGACGAGCGCCACAGCCGCGCTGCCTCCTAGTTCCGCCCGGCGATCGTGGAGTACCGCGACGCCCTCGACTTTCTCGACGGGTACGTAAACCTCGAGGCCACAGCCGGCCGAATCCACGGCTTGAGCCTTGAAGCCATTCGCGGTCTCGTCGGATCGATGGGCGACCCGCAGGCCGACCTCGCCGCAATTCATGTAACAGGAACCAACGGCAAGGGTTCGGTTGCGGCAATGACAAGCGCCCTTCTCGCAGCGGCAGGCCTTCGCGTGGGGTCATACACGAGCCCCCACGTCGACACCATCAGGGAACGGCTCAAGATTTCCGGCGAGTTGATCAGCGAAGAGGACTTTGCCGATCTTGCCGCTGATCTCGCCCGCTACGCCGCAACGCTCGACAAGCGACCCTCCTACTTCGAGTTGCTAACGGCTGCGGCCTTTCTCTGGTTCAGCAACGAGGCAGTGGACGCGGCCGTGGTCGAGGTGGGTCTGTTGGGCCGCTTCGATGCAACCAACGTGGTCGAGTCGGCTGTTTCGGTGATTACCAACATCGGCTTCGACCACACCGACGGTGTGGGCGACTGGCGTAGAGCCATCGCGGGGGAAAAGGCCGGAATCATCGAGAGAGGTCGTCCACTTGTGCTGGGTGACACCTCTGTTGACCTGCTCGACATCTTCGTAGCCGAGGGGCCCGACCCTCTGTTTGTGCGTGGCGCCGACTTCGGGGTGTCGTCCTCCAGTCCGGCTGTCGGAGGCCAGGTGGTCGACCTGTTCGGTCCCTTCGGGCGCCACGACGAGGTCTACATGTCCCTGCACGGCACGCACCAGGCCGACAACGCCGCTGTGGCTGTCACCGCCGCCGAGGCAATGTTGGGTGCTCCATTGGGTGACGACGTGGTGTCAGAGGCCTTCGCCAGCCTGTCGTTTCCGGGAAGGCTCGAGGTGGTGTCGAACCGGCCTCTTTTGGTTCTCGACGCAGCACACAACCCGGAGGCTGCACGCTCGCTTGTAGAGACGGTCTCCGACGTCTTTCCCGGTGCACGCAGAATTCTGGTTCTCGGAATGCTCGGGCCGAGGAAGCCCGGTCTGGTGGTGGCCGAACTGGCCCGCCTCGTTCCGGACCTGGTGATTGCCTTCACGGCTCCTTCCCCGCGTGCGATCCCGGCAGAGGAGTTGGAACTGGCCTGTCGCCAGTGGGGGCTCGATGTAGAGGCGGCACCAGATGTCACCGAGGCGGTCAGGCGGGCGACGGCTCTGGCTAACGAGGATGACCTGGTCATAGTGACCGGTTCGTTCTACGTGCTCTCCGGTGCCAGGAGCGCTGTCGAGGGGCTCATCGGATCCGACGGCGGGGAGTTCGAAGGCTGACGGTGGGGCCTAGCCTGCGGACATGGAAAAAACACTTGTCATCTGCAAGCCCGATGCCGTCGAGCGAGGTCTCGTAGGCGAGATCATCAGCCGGTTCGAACGCAAGGGTCTGGCCATCCTGGCAAGCGATCTGCGCCTGCTTGACAGCGATCTCCTTGGGCGCCACTACTCGGAGCACACCGAGAAGCCGTTCTTCGGTGACCTCGTGGCGTTCATGTCGCGCTCGTCGGTCATGTTGCTCGTGGTGGGTGGTCCCGAGGGGACCGTCGGCGTTGTCCGCACCCTCATGGGGGCCACCGATCCGACCAAGGCGGCGCCGGGGACCATCCGTGGCGACTTCGGCCTGGCTGTCACCGAGAACCTCGTCCACGGGTCTGATGCCGTCGCGTCGGCTCTCAGGGAGATCGGCATTTTCTTTCCGGAATTGGACGTCACTGGCTGATTTCTGAGGGCATGCAACGACCAGGTCCACCCTGCGTGGCCGAGCATGCGCCCAAAGTGGCAAATTCGCCAGGAACGCGTTACGGTTCCGTCGGAAATATGGCGCGTCGGAGAAATGGCACCAGCCTTTCCGGGGACTACGGCGTGCGTCCCACACTGAGTGGTCGGTGGGGGCGTACGGTGAGGTAGCCATCTGGAACATGTGGTCGAACGGAATCAGGCGATGGTTGGAAGCGGAGCACGGATAGCGAGGAACCCCATCTTCGGTGGGCGCGACATAGCCGTCGACCTCGGCACCGCCAACACACTCGTCTACGTGCGCGGTGAGGGAATTGTCCTCGACGAACCGTCTGTGGTCGCCGTCAACGTGATCGACGGAACGCCCCTGGCTGTCGGCTCCGAGGCCCGGCGAATGATCGGGCGCACCCCCGGACACATCCAGGCAACGAGGCCCCTCAAAGAGGGTGTGATCGCCGACTTCGAGGTCTGCGAGAAGATGCTCCGCTACTTCATTCAGCAGGTCCACAGTCGCCGCTGGTCAAAGCCCCGCATGGTCATCTGTGTACCTTCAGGAGTAACAGGCGTCGAACGACGCGCTGTGCAGGAGGCAGCCGAATACGCCGGAGCCCGCTCACCCACGTACGTGATCGAGGAACCCGTGGCAGCCGCAATCGGCGCAGGCCTCGACATCGCCGCCCCCAGCGGTTCGATGATCGTCGACATCGGCGGAGGAACCACCGAGGTTGCGGTCATCTCCCTCGGCGGAGTGGTTGCCAGCCAGTCCTCGCGGATCGGTGGCGACGAACTCGACGAGGCCATCGGGCAGTTCATGAAAAAGGAGCACGGCCTGAGCATTGGGGTGCGCGCCGCCGAGGAGATCAAGATCGCACTTGGATCCGCTGTGCCCCTAACCCGTGACAGCAGGGCTGAGGTGAGGGGCCGAGATCTCATGACCGGTCTGCCACGCCCCGTGGCAGTCTCGACAGCTGAGGTGCGCGAAGCCCTCGAGGAACCGGTCGCATCCATCGTCGATGCCGTGAAGGTCACGCTCGACCGGACACCGCCCGAACTGGCGGCCGACATCATGGAACATGGCATAACCCTCGCCGGTGGTGGGGCACTTCTGGTCGGTCTACCTGAACTGATCCACGCCGAAACCGGGATGCCGGTCAGGTTGGCACCAGACCCCCTGCTTGCCGTGGTACTCGGAGCCGGCAGGGCTCTCGAGGAGTTCGACATGTTCGGCAGCGTCATCTTCGGCGACGGCAGCCGGTAACACATGGCGGCCAAGCGGCCCGCCGACAGGCCCCGCCCCACGCTCCTCATCCTCCTGGTGGCAGCGCTAACCCTCCTGACGCTCCAGTTCCGGGGACTTCAGCCACTCGATGCCTTCCAGCAGGGCGTGCGAGACATCATCGAACCGGTCCGCAGCCTCAGCGACCGCCTGACCGATCCCGTCCAGACGGCATGGAATGGAGTATTCGGCTTCGAGGCACTGCGCATGGAGAACGAACGCCTCGAGGTTGAACTGGCACGGATGCGCGGAAATGCACTCACCTCAGAGGCAGACACTGAACTGCTCAACAGGTTGCTGAGCGAGGTGGATATCGCCTACTCCGACTTCGACGCCGTCGTGGTGCGGATACTCGGCCAGCCCCCCGGAAACTTCTCGGCCCACATGATCGAGGTCGACAAGGGAACCGACGACGGTCTTGAGGAGGGCATGGCGGTGGTTACCGGCGCCGGTCTGGTCGGCCGCCTCGAACAGGTAGACCGGTCACGTTCGCTGGTGCAACTCGCCACGCACCCTGACTTCAGGGTCGGGGTCCGTCTTGTGACATCCCAGGACGAAGGCCTCGCCAAGGGCACCGGAACAGAGGGAATCCTCAGGATCGAGTCAGGTGTCCGCCTCGACGCGCAGGTTGACAACGACGAGGTCCTCGTTACCTCGGGTGGCCGCAGCGTGTTCCCGAGCGACATCCCGGTCGGGAGGGTGATCGACCCTGATTCCGACGCTGACTACCGACGCTCCATCATCATCGAGTTGGCAGCGGACCTGGAGAACCTCAGTTTCCTCAAGGTAGTCCTGCCGACCCAGAAGCCAGAAGGTGAGCGGTGAGCAGCAGACTCCGGGTGGTAGCCGTTCTACTGACAGCGCTCATCGCCCAGGCCACCCTCCTCACCGAAATTCGGATCCAGGGGGCCACCGTCGAGTTGATGATGATCATCGCAATCCTCGCCGGCTTCCACGGCGGTCCCGAGAGGGGTGCACTTGTGGCCTTCTTCGCCGGTCTCCTGCAGGATTCCCTCCTGTCGGTTCCTCTCGGCCTCCATGCGCTGGTGTTTCCACCGCTCGCGGTGGCTGTGAGCAGCCTCGAACAGCGGATGGTCCGATCTGCGCCGGTTGCCGACGCCGTGGCCCTGCTGTTGGCGGCCGTGGCGGGAATCTTCACGGTCGCCGCCGTCGGGCTCCTGTTTGGCCTGTCGCCGTACGACCCCGGCACCTTCCTGGCACGGATAATCACAGCGGCGGTGATGACCACGGCAATAGCCGCCCCGGTCAACCGTGCGGTCCGCTGGGCTGTCCTCGGTGGCCTTCCGCCAGACATCAAACTCCGGGCCGTCGGTTCCTGAGCGCCGTCAACGAACGCCATGGACGAGATCGCCCGATACAGGATGCGTGTACTGGCCGTGGTGGCCATCTCACTGTTCGGTGCCCTTGGAGCGAGGCTCTGGTACCTGCAGGTGATGATCAGCGAGCAGGCGGTTGCAGCGGCGGCAAGCAACATCACCCGTGTGATCGACGTGCCTGCCCCCAGAGGGAGGATCCTCGACGTAAAGGGCCGGACCCTCGTTGGAAACCGTCTCACGACGATGATCACCATCAACCCCCGTGAACTCGATGAGGCAGACTTGGATGCCGTTGAGCGCCGGAAGATGCTCACCAGGATCGCCGTCGAGGTGAACCGTTCCGGGCAACTGCTCAAGGTCAGCGACATCGAGTCGTCATTGGCCAACCGGGCCTTCGGCTACTACGACGACATTCCCATTGCGCTGGATGTGAGCGAGGACCTCCTGATCTTCTTCGGCGAACGCGGCGACCTGTACCCGGGTGTGACGGTCGTGGACAGCACCGTCAGGTCCTATCTCTACGGAGACCTGGCAACCCACGTACTGGGCTGGGTTGGTCCCGTGAACGACACCGAGTTGGCCTCACGGAACCCGTCGCCTGGCAAGGAGTACCGGCTCCGGGATGAGGTCGGAAAGGCCGGCATCGAGCTCATGTTCGAAGATGACCTTCGCGGAATCGCAGGCCGACGCGTCGTCGAGGTGAACAGGCGCGGTGAGATCGTGCGTGAGCGTAAGGACCTGTTTGAGGCGCCGGTTCCCGGCGACGACGTAATCCTTACGCTTGACATTGACATCCAGTGGTTGGCTGAGACCGAACTGGAACGTTCCGTCTCCCTGGCACGTGCGGTGATTCCCGAAAAGGAGAAGGGCGAAACAGAGGAACCACCCGACTTCGAGGTGCCCGGCGGTGCCGTCGTCATCCTGGACCCGATCAGCGGAAGCGTCGTCGCGATGGCCTCCTATCCGTCCTACGACCCGAACGAGTCCATCGGTGGGTTCTCCCTCGCACGGTGGGCCGAGCTGAACGACACGGCAAACGATCTCCCGATGTTCAATCGGGCGATCCAGGGTGAGTACGCACCCGGATCCACGTTCAAGCTCTTCACGGCCCATGCGGCATGGCACGAAGATGTATTTGGTGTCGGACGCGTCCCTGAGGCCGACGAGCTCTGGGACGACCCCGGCTTCTACTTTCTGCAGAGCTGCAGAGCCGATACCGATGACGAGGAGCAGGAAGAGGCGGCCAGCGGTTGCGTCTTCAAGAACGCCGGCAGCAAGAGCTACGAGAACGTCGACCTGTCCAGGAGCCTCACGGTTTCCAGCGACGTCTACTACTACACAATCGGCGAGTCCGTCTACATAAACCCTCTGCACACCGAGACAGCCATCCAGGATTCAGCCACCAGATACGGCCTCGGCCGAAAGAGTGGTGTGCCGCTTCCGTTCGAACAGGCGGGTTTCATGCCGACCCCGGCGAACCGCGAACAGAGGCACGAGGAGAATCCTGTGGCGTTTCCCTTCGGTGAGTGGTACTCGGGAGACAACGTGAACACCGCCATCGGACAGGGCGACGTTCTCGTCACCCCGATCCAGTTGGCTAACGCCTATGCCACGTTTGCAAACGGTGGTACCCGGATGGCGCCCACGCTTGTGAGTCGTGTGGTGGACAGAGACGGTGAGACGGTCCGCACGATCGGTGCACGGGCCGTCTCGCAGGTTGAGATTGACCCGGAGTTCCGCGAGCTGGTTATCGCGGGGCTCTCCGGGGTGACCGCAGACCCGGAGGGAACCGCCTACTGGGCATTTAACTCCGAGGCCACAAACGGCGTCTACTTCCCGCTCGAGGAGTTTCCGGTAGCCGCCAAGACAGGAACCGCCGAGGTCCGCGGTAAGGCTGACACCTCTCTGTTCGCCGCATTCGGACCGGCCCAGGCGCCGACACACGTCATGGTGGCCGTCATGGAAGAAGCCGGCTTCGGCAGCCAGGTTGCGGCACCACTCGTCGCACGGGTACTTGAACCCGTGCTGACCGGCACGGTCGCTGAGGCCCCCACTGCTGCAGTCCGGTACGCACAGTCGGCTGCCCTTCCTCTCTGCGTCGAATGGCACGAGTGGGTCACGGGCGACACCCTCGAACGCCTCAAGGGCGTCGACCCGACAGCCGATCCCGAGAGCGGACCTGTCCTCGACGCCGACGGGGTGGTCCGGGTGCGTGGCGAAGAGGTCGAGTGCGGCCCACTCGTCGATGAGCTCATCTTGAACCTCGAGGCAGGCTGATGGTCGACATCCGAAAGCCCCGTTTTGACAGGCCGACGGTCCTCCGGCACATCGACCTGTTGCTCCCACTGCTGGCACTCGTCATAGCCGGCGTTGGAATAGTCATGGTCTACTCGGCGACCAGGGGGCCAGCCACCGACCTGCGTCCGGCTGACACGTACTTCCTGAACCGGCAGATGGTCTACGTAGGCATCGGCGCAGCCGTCATGCTGGTCACGTCCTGGATCGGCCACCGCTGGGCACAGCGCCTTGCCCTGCCGGCCTACCTGGGGTTACTGACCCTGCTCGCCGGTGTCCTGGTAATCGGAACCGAGGTGAAGGGTGCGCGTGCCTGGTTCCAGTTCGCCGGCTACCAGTTCCAGCCTTCCGAGTTCGGCAAGGTCGCCGTGATCGTGGCTCTGGCCGCATGGCTCGGAGGCGTACAGGAGGTCGGTGCTGCCCGCCTCGGTGTGGCCGTTCTCCTGGTCGGCGTGCCGGTAGGTGCGATCCTCATGCAACCCGACCTCGGGACAATCCTCGTCTACGGGGCCATCGCCGCCGGCATGGTCCTAGTCGCCGGTGTCAGGGGACGCCACCTCCTGATCCTCGGGCTGATGCTCGTGACAGGGATGGTCATGGTCCTCCAGTCCGACCTGCTGGCCGACTACCAGGTGAAGCGCCTCCTCGTTTTCGTCGACGACGAGGCAAACACAGCGGCCAGCTACAACCTCGAACAGGCACAGGTGGCCATAGGCAACGGTGGCCTTACCGGGACAGGCCTGTTTGAGGGGACCCAGAACATCTCAGACCTCGTACCCGAGCAGCAGACCGACTTCATCTTCACGGTGGTGGCCGAGGAGACCGGCTTTGTTGGAAGCGCCCTGGTTCTCGGCCTGATAGCGCTGCTGTTGGCCCGGGTATGGCGTATCGGTCGGCTGGCCGATGACAGGTTCGGCATGCTGATCGCCGCCGGCGTCTTCTCAATGCTCTTGTTCCAGGTCTTTCAGAGTGTCGGCATGTCGACGGGGATCATGCCTATCACCGGGATTCCCCTGCCCCTGGTCAGCTATGGCGGCTCCTCGATCCTGACCACCTTCCTTGCGCTGGGACTCGTCGAGAGCGTCCACATGAGGCGCCACCACCACAAGGTCCGGTCCGCTCTGTAGGGGAGAGGGTTGGCCGTGCACCGTCGGCCACCACACTCGATACGCTTACCGGGTCATGAGTTCGCTCTGGCCCGAGCTCGAGCGTGTTCTCGGCGAGGTCCAGAAGCCGGCCCGCTACATCGGTTGTGAAGACGGGATGATCATCCCCGAGCACCGTCCCGACAAAGCGGCCTGGCTCCTGATCTACCCGGACACCTACGAGGTGGGGCTCCCCAATCAGGGTCTTCAGATCCTGTACGAGATCATCAACGAACGGCCCGATGCGGTCGCTGAGCGCTCCTACGCGCCATGGACAGACATGGCGGGTGTGCTGCGCAGAACCGGGCTGCCCCTTTTCTCGGTCGACACCCACCGGGCAGCGGGGGAGTTCGACATTCTGGCCTTCAACCTCTCCTCCGAACTGGTCTACACAAACCTCCTCGAATGCCTCGACCTGTCGGGCGTGCCGCTACGCACGACGGGGCGGCGACCCGAGGACCCGATTGTCATCATCGGCGGCCACTGTGCCTACAACCCCGAACCCCTGGCCGACTTCATCGACGCAGCGGTCCTCGGAGACGGCGAAGAGGTCGTCTCTGAAATCTCCGAGATGGTTGCAGCGTGGAAGGCCTCGGGTCGGACATCTCGCGACGGAATACTCCGGGAACTTGCCCAGATCGAGGGCGTGTACGTGCCATCCATGTACGAGGCCGAGTTCGATGGCGACCGACTCGTGTCACTGGCCCCGCGCCTGCCCGGGATACCCGAGGTGGTCGAGAAGCGGACGGTCGCAGACCTGGCTGCCTGGCCGTACCCGAAGAACCAGCTTGTACCCCTCACCGAGGTGGTCCACGACCGCCTCAACGTCGAGGTGTTCAGGGGATGCACACGTGGCTGCCGTTTCTGTCAGGCCGGAATGATCACCCGTCCGGTTCGGGAGCGACCGGCAGACCAGGTAAGGACCATGATCACCGAAGGCCTGCGCCGGACTGGGTATGACGAAGTTGCCCTGACCTCGCTCAGCACAGCCGACTTCAGCGGCATTGAGAAGGTTGTCGCAACAGCCGTCGCTGACGATGTCTGCGGTCAGGTGTCGGTGTCGTTGCCGAGCCTGCGGGTCGACGCGTTCACGGTCGAAATAGCAGCCGAGATCCAAAAGGCCAGACGCACAGGCCTCACCTTCGCCCCCGAGGCCGGGTCGTGGCGCCTGCGCCAGGTCATCAACAAGCTGATCAACGAAGAGGACCTCTACGGAGCGGTCGGCTCAGCGTTTTCCCAGGGATGGCGCCGGGCGAAGTTGTACTTTCTCACCGGACTCCCGACCGAGACCGACGAGGACACCCTTGCGATCCTGGAGTTGGCGAGGAGGTGCATCGATGTCGGACGCGAGCACCATCGGAGCCCCTCGGTGACGATCTCCTTGGGTGGTTTCGTGCCCAAGCCGTTCACGCCGTTCCAGTGGTTCGGCCAGAACACAGAGACCGAGTTGCGCCGCAAGATCGGCCTTCTCCGCGAGGGCCTCCGGAGCGGGGGAAAGACCTTCAACGGTGTGAAGCTGAAGTGGCACGATGCCCGTGCGTCTGTAATCGAGGGTCTGTTCAGCAGGGGAGATCGTCGCCTTGGCGCAGTCATTGAGGACGTCTGGAGAAACGGCGGTGTCTTCCAGGAGTGGAGTGAACACTTCGACATATCTCTCTGGGAGGATGCACTGGCCAGAAACGGCCTCTCGCTGGACTGGTACGTGTACAGACACAGAACCCAGGACGAGGTGCTGCCCTGGGACCACCTGTCAGCTGGCCTGCACAAGGATTTCCTCTGGCAGGACTGGCGTGACGCCCTCGACGAGGTCGGGCTTGAGGACTGCCGCTGGACTCCCTGTTACGACTGTGGAGCGTGCACCGGCTACGGCATCGAACACATCGTGGCATCGGCTGTTCCGCCGGCGGGCGGGAGCCAGGGGACCGGTCAGGCACCCGCCAACAATGCTGTTCCGGTATCCCTGGGCACAGGTCCGAGGGTTCCGGCCGGGGCGGGGTCCTGATGCGCCTCCGGGTCCGGTTCTCCAAGACCGGAAAGGTCCGCTTCGTCGGTCACCGTGACGTTGCCCGAATTTGGGAGCGCTCGCTGCGGAAGGCCTCCCTGTCGGTGGCCTACAGCGAGGGCTTCTCACCGCGTCCGAAACTCTCCTTTGGCCTGGCACTGTCAACCGGATACGAGTCCAACGCCGAGTATCTCGAGATTGAACTGTTGGAGCCGGCCGATGACTCGACCTGGGGAGCGGTCGAAGCTGAGGCAATGTGTAACCGGATAGATGCGTCTCTTCCGGCGGGCTTCAATGTGATGGCGGTTGCACCGTCGGACCGCCGGGCAGATTCGCTCCAGCAGGCCGTTACGTCGTGCACCTGGGAGATACTCGTCGACCCGGCAGGCGCCGACGAGGTGGCAGCAGGGGTGGAAGACCTCCTGTCACGTAATGAGATCGTCGTCGAGCGTGAGCGCAAGGGCAAGGTTGTCACCGAAGACATCCGGCACCAGGTGCTGGCGCTCGACGTCACAGGGGAGACAGATGACGGGGTTCGGCTGACAGCCGATCTCGGCACCCAACCCCGGGCACTTCGACCGGATGAGATGCTGGCGGCAATGGATCCGCCACTTTTGGCCCGATCGGTGTGCAGGATGAACCAATGGATGTCGCAGGGAGACGATCGCATCGAGCCGCTATCGGTCGATGCCGCCCCTGCCCCGCTC
>Ga0163108_10000612_pt1 | contig 26672 bp, 20 predicted proteins | sample Fk1155metaG_FD_109644 | JGI IMG/M metagenome (GOLD analysis project Ga0163108, IMG submission 109644) | Marine microbial communities from the Central Pacific Ocean - Fk160115 155m metaG | ecosystem: Environmental > Aquatic > Marine > Oceanic > Photic zone | place: The Central Pacific Ocean...
ACAGGCCGGCGCGGAGTTCCGTCGACATCTCGAGTCTCGTCAGACTCCAACGACGGCACAGCGAATGTCCCCGTCGAGGATTGCTGCTGCGGTTCTCCTCCAAGTACCTTCCCGCTGTCCGACGCCCCCAGGGCATACATCCGCTCGCGACTTTCCGGTACCACCGTCACCGGTTCTCCCAGCACCAGTGTCAACACCTGGTGGCAGGCCACCACCTCGGCCAGGTGAACGTCGGATTCCAGGCACACCTGTTCGACGTCGTTTACACCCTCGCTGGGCAACGTGTTGTCCAGGTACTCGGCCACAATATTGGGATCCAACCCGCCGCCGGGTCCACTCAGCGCCGGTGCCGTCAACCGACGTCGACGAGTGACCTCGCGGATTCGACCGATCAGTGTCGATGCCGACGGGCTCTCCGAAGCCTTCTTCCCGATCTCTCGTGCCTGTTCGGGCTCGAGGATGTCATCGAGATAGGCGAGAAGTGTTCTTAGTGTCAGTCGCATGATGGCGGTCCTGCCGGCCGGGTCGGCCAAAGAGTCCCGATCCCCCCCTAGCATTAACAGTGGGTTCGAGGCGACAATTCCGTACAAGAATCCCATCAGCGGCAGACTTTTTCCCTGGACCGGTCGAATGCCCGTCCCGCGTACACCTGGAACCGCAACGAGACACTCCATCATGCGACCGAGTATTGCCAACACCGTGGCCCTGGCCGCCCTGGTTCTCTCCAGCATCGTCTCCTCCATGTCGGCAACCGCCGCCAAGCCATCTCCGAAAAAGCCCCTGCGGCTGCTGCTGCTGTGGCACAGCCCCGACGGACACCCTCGAGCGACTCACGAATACCAGGCCGGGATGCGGATCATTGCCAAGGCGCTGCAGCCAAACCGCAATCTTCAGACGATTCTCGTTCATGCCAACTCCCCCTGGCCAAAGGGCCCGGAACTGCTCGACGGAGCCGACGGGGCAGCGTTGTTTGTTTCCGAGGGTGCCAAGTGGATCAGTGACGATCCGAAACGGCTGGCCGCCTTTCGGAGGCTGGCTCGTCGAGGCGGTGGACTTGTGGGTTTGCACTGGGGAATTGGAACCCGCAAGGCCGAACCGATCGCCGCATATCTCGCGCTGCTGGGCGGCTGTCATGGCGGCCCCGACCGCAAGTACTCGGTCGTAACCGCACGAGCCACCCCGGCCACCGCCGGCCACCCGGTTCTCCGCGGAATTCGACCCTTCGAAGTGCGTGACGAGTTCTACTACCGACTCAAGTTCTCCCGTCCGTCCAAAACGATCATCCCGCTGCTGCGAGTTCCGATCGATGGACGTGACGAAACGGTTGCCTGGAGCTGGCAGCGATCCGATGGTGGCCGCAGCTTTGGTTTCAGCGGCCTGCATTTCCACGAGAACTGGAAGCGGATCGAGTACCGTCGCCTGGTCGTGCAGGGGATTCTCTGGACACTCGGACAATCGATCCCTGAAAAGGGGCTCGATATTCCAATCGCCCCGGGAGATCTCAAGTTGCCCGGGAAAAAGTCTCCGCAATGACTCGGCAGACCTCCTCATTTTTTTCTTGCCACCGGGTCAACCCGACGTAGAATGCGCGCAACAGGGATTGGCACATTCGGCAGGAGGTCGAAGATGAATCTGACAGGTCAAGAACCGCGGACACAGACCCGGTTTGTTGTCCTGGGAGCCGGCACGATGGGGGCGGGAATCGCCCAGTGCCTGGCCGATCACGGTCGTTGGGTGACGATGTGCGACACCGACGCCGAAGCCCTGGTACGAGCCCGCGAACGGATCGCCACCAGCCGCCAGACGCTCGAAACGGCCGGGCTGCAAACGGCCGAGCAATCTCGCGAGGGCGACCAGAGACTCTCGACTACGACCAGTCTCGCCGACGCAGTCGCAGCGGCTGACCTGGTCATCGAGGCGATCCCCGAGAATCTCGAACTCAAGTGCCGCGTCTTCGCCGAACTCGATCGCCTGGCGCCGGCTCACGCCGCCTTGGTGTCGAACACGTCAGGTCTCTCGATTACCCGCCTGGGCCAGTCCACCAATCGCCCTGGCCAGGTGGCCGGATTTCACTGGTGGAATCCGGCCGAACTGGTGCCGTTGGTGGAAGTGGTCTCGGGGGAATCAACCGACCCTCAACTCGTTGAACAACTCCTCGAACTGGCCACCGAACTCGGCAAGCAGCCGATTCACGTCCGTCGCGACGTTCCCGGCTTCGTGGGCAATCGTCTGCAGTTTGCGGTGTTCCGCGAGGCCCTGCACCTGGTGGCCGAGGGCGTGGTGACACCCGAGGATCTGGATCGTGCGATGACCGGTGGCCCGGGATTTCGCTGGTCGTTTCTGGGTCCGCTCCAGGCGGCCGACTTCGGCGGTCTCGACGTCTTCCACAGCATCGCCAGCTACCTCTGGCAAGACCTCGGCGACGCCGACTCACCACCACCGCTGCTCGACAGCATGCTGCAGGCCGGCACGCTGGGGACCAAGTCCGGCAAGGGGTTCTACGATTACACGCCCGAGTCACTCAACAACCTGACCGAACGCCGTGACCGTTTCCTGCAGGGGCTCAAACAACTCGTGGATTTCACTCGGTCGGCCCCGGCCTCGACAGCTGACGACGACACGGCCACGGCAAAGCCCCAACATCGCCAACCGGCGGCCTAGCCGGGAATCGCCTGACGTGACCGACTAGGTCTGCCCCGTCCAGTCCTCGGCCGCCGCCTCGACGAAGGCGATCCGCAAGAGGTTGACAGTGTCGTCGGGGAGCGGCCCTCGTGAAACAGCCTCGAGATTGGCTTGTACGTGCGCGGGATTGGTCGTACCGATGATCGCCGTGTGTACACCCTCGGCCGCCAACGTGAACCGCAGGGCAATTTCGGGCCAGTCGCTCGCCTCGAATCCCAGGTCCTCGGGTGAAACATCCATCAGTGCCAGCCGTTCGGTGTAGGTTTCAGCGTAACGAGCGTAGAAACCCGGCTGGTCGTTGAGGTCCTTCCAGGCAGCGTTGGCGATCGGACGCTTCGCCATCACCCCGACAGCGTGATCGACCGCAACGGGCAATACCTGGTCGATGTTCACCTGATCACAGACATTCACCGATGTCTGGATGACGGCAACGTCGTCGAGTCCCGCGGCATAGGCGGCCGTCTGGTTGTCGCCGGAAAATCCGACAAACCGTACTTTCCCCGCATCGCGGGCCCGTACCAGGGCACCGAGTGCCTCGCCACGTTCCAGGACCTCCCGATCACAGGTATGCAGCAGCATCACGTCGAGGTATTCCGTTCCCAGCCTCGCCAGCGACCGGTCGACGGTCGCCGAGATGACCTCCGCCGACCACGCCTCACCGGCCAGATCATCAAAGGCCTGTCCACACTTGGAAACGAGTACAAAATCATCCCGTCGGTGACCGACCGACCGGCCAATCGCCTCTTCCGAACCCCGGTACCCGGCCGCCGTATCGATCAGGTTGACTCCGTGATCGAGCAACAGCGCCAACACCGAATCGACATCGGATTGACCGGTCTCCAGCACACCGATCGGCGCCCCTCCAAATCCCAGCACCGACACGTCCAGGCCCGTGCGCCCAAATGCTCTTTTTTCCATGGTCTCTCTCCTCTTTTTCATCCAAGCGCATCGACAAGCCGACGTCCGACGATTGCGTCTTCACCGGGTTCGAGCATGAACACGCTGACCAGGAAACCCTTGTTTCCGGTCCCGTGAACACGAGCCGTCAGGATCGGTGGATCGCCGGTCGCCAGGGCCTGCTTGACCTGTTGCGGAGTGACCTTCACCCGGTTTCGATCCCAGTCGATGACCAGGTGAGGCACGTGGTTGGCGACGGGCGGCAAGACGATTCGCGTCGTCACACCGGGGATCCGTTCGACCGCCGTGGCAATCACGGCGATTCGCTTCCTCCACTTTGCCTCCTCGGCCTCGTGGTCGAGTTCCACGAACCGGCGAACCGCCGCCCACATCGCGACCATGTCCTCCTTGCTGACCTTCATCCCGCGACCGATGTTGTTGCACGCCGGAGCCGTGTTCGGCTTGGCGGCGTTGATCAGGTCCTTGCGTCCCAGCAGCAGCCCTGCACCCTGTGGACCACGGATCGCCTTGCCACCACTGAAAACCACCAGGTCGTATCCCATGCGGTGATAATCCCACAAGCGGCTCAACGGCGGCACGTCGGCAGCCGCATCCAGCAGGGTGATGATGCCCCGCCGCCTGGCCACCTGCAGCCATTCGCGATGACTGATCCCTCCCTCGGGCTCGTGGACATTGTAGGAAAGCATCATCACGGTCCGGGGACTGATCGCCTGTTCCAGTTCCTTGACCGTGCCCACCTCGACAATCTTCACTCCGCAGGCGGTTGCCTGATGATCGTAGCACTCGCGATGCGAACGGGGCCGGATCACTTCCAGCCCCGCCTCGGCCGGCATCGGCAACCGGGACACCCGCTCGGGATGTTTCCAGGTAATTGCGGCCGCGGTGCCGACAACAATCCCGCCGGCAGCCCCGGTCGTCACCAGCGCAGCCGGGACCTTCAACAGTTCGGCGATCTTCTCTCCCACGCGATCCTGCAGTTCTGGAAGCGAAACGAAATGGCGGGCTGCGGCCTGCCAGGCAGCGGTGACCTCACCGGGCATCAACGAACCACCCATCGTCGTGATCGTCCCCGCGGCGTTGATCACCGGCACCACCCCCAGTTCGGCGTACACGTCGGGCAAGGACGGCCCGGCTGCCGCAGCTGTTGCGGTCGCACCCAGGCCGGCCGCCGTCGTCGCACCGGCTGCCAATGCTTCACGTCGTGTCATGTCCATCGTTTCTCCTCGTTCCGACCCGGTCTTTCGATCCCCTGGTCGAGGATCTCGTCTCGCGACCGACTCTCCAGGTTCACCCCCGGGTTCGGACCTCGAAAATCGCCTCGATCTCACATGGGATATTGCTCGGCAACGACCCCATGCCCACCGCGCTACGAGCGCCCTTGCCCTGCACCTCGCCAAACACCTCGACCATCAATTCGCTGAAACCGTTGATCACCTGGGGGTGCTTCTTGAAATCGGAAGTCGCGTTGACCATCCCCAGAACCTTGACCAGGCGAACAACCTTGTTGAGGGACCCCAACCGTGCGCGAACACTCGACAGGACATTCAATCCAACAACACGCGCTGCCGCTTTGCCCTCGGCCAGGCTCAGGTCCTCGCCAACGCGACCGGTGATCATCTTCCCGTCGGCCGTTCGAGGTCCATGGCCGGAGGAGAAACAGAGATGGCCGCTGACAACTGCCGGAACATAGATCGCCACCGGCTTGGGCGCCGGCGGCAGGACGATCCCCAGCGTCTTCAACCGTTGCTCGGGTGTTTCGGCCGTCGCCGCGGCGCCGCTGACTAGCGACTCCGGCCAACGCCCACCGATGATCCCGCCCCCAAGTACACCGACCGCAACCAGCGCCGTGTCCTTCAAGAATCCTCTGCGTGTTGTCGTGCTCATCGTTGCTGGTTCTCCATTGCCGTGCCGGAAACAACCCGTCTTCGTCGCAGCCTACCGGCTCACTCGGTTCCGCTCAAACCAGCGGCCTCTCATAATGACCGGTTGGAACCAACCCCACCGAGAGGCATCCATGGATCCCATGCTGACGATTGACCTGCACCTGGACCTGGCCTGGGATGCGCTGTTCTGGAACCGTGACCTGACGCTCACGCCCGGGGAGGTCCGGCGGCAGGAGGAAACCGAACAGCCACAGGTGGCCGAGGGATTCGACACGGGGATCTGTACGGTCACGTTTCCCGAAATGCGCAGGGGGCGGGTCGGGTTGATGTTGAGTACGATCATGTCGCGGATCGAGCCGCGAAGTGACCGGCGGTGCGACGGGATGCGAACCCAGGAACAGGCGATGGCCGTCGGCCGCGGCCACCTGGCCTACTACCAGGCCATGACCCGCCGTGGGGAAATTCAGCCGGTCCTGGGCCTGGCCGACCTCGAGGAGGCCGAAGCCGCCTGGAAGGAGCCAACCGACACCACGCCGATCTACCACGTGCTCTCGATGGAGAGCGCCGACCCGATCATCAATCCCGCCGACGTCGACTGGTGGTGGGAGCAGGGGCTGCGGGTCGTCGGGCCGGCGCACTTCGGACACAACACCTATATCCACGGAACCGGAACCGAGGGCGGGTTGAAGCCGCCGGCCCGTGACCTCTACAGGGCAATGCAGGACGTCGGCATGATCCTCGACATCACGCACATGGCCGACCAGGCCGTCTACGAGTCCTTTGACCTGTGGGACGGGCCTCTGATCGCATCGCACTGCACCTGTCGCTCGCTGGTGCCCGGCCAACGACATCTCAAGGACGACATGATCCAGGAGGTCATCCGTCGCAACGGAGTGATCGGATTGGTGTTTTGCCAGTTCTTCATCGACCCCGATGTCGACTGGTTCCAACGGCCCTCCCGCCACGATTGGGTTTCCCGCTGCAGCATGGACGACCTGATCCCGCACGTCGAGCACATCGCCAACCTCGCGGGAGGTTCGTTGGAGAACATCGCGATCGGTACCGACATGGATGGTGGATTCGGAGCCGAGATCACTCCGACCGACGTCGATACGATTGCCGATGTCCCCGGATTCGCCGATGTGCTGCTGAAACGAGGCTACTCGGAAACTGTCGCCGCGGACGTGCTCAGTGGCAATGCGTTGAGGATGTTGCGGGACGCCTGGAGCACGGCATGACGGTCCAGACAATCCGCGTCGCGACGTTCGACGGGCCGGGAACCCGACCCGTTCTGCACAGCGTTCCACGCCCGCCGGTTCCGGAACGGGCGGCACTGATCGCGATCGAGGCCTGCGGCGTGTGCGGCACCGACCTGCACATTCTCCAGGGACACTGGCCACGTGAATTGCCCTGGCCGCTGACACTGGGACATGAACTGGCCGGAACAATCGTCGAGATCGGCCGCAACCTCGATGCCGATTTCATGGGCCAGCCCCTGGCCGTCGGGGACCGCGTGATGCTGCCGCCGCTGATGCCTTGCGGTGAGTGTCACTACTGCGTGCATTACCCCGATCGTGCGAACAAGTGCCTGAACCCCACCTACTACGGTCGCTACCTGCCGTTCGAAAAACCCCCGCACCTCTGGGGCGGCTGGGCCGAGATGGTCTACGTCGACCTGGACATCCTGCCGGCCACCAAGATCTACCGTTTGCCCGACACGATGACCGCCATGGCCGGCTCGCTGACCGAACCGCTGGCCTGCTGCATGCGAGCGATCAACCGGGCCGTCAACGTCGGCGGTTTCCACGCCGGGGACACTGTCGTTATCCAGGGCTCAGGCCCCATCGGGCTACTGGCCCTGGTTGCCGCCCGGGAGATGGGGGCGGGACGGGTGCTGGTGATTGGAGCCCCCGAGGACCCCCGGTTGACGATCTGCCGGGAATTCGGTGCCGAGGCGACCGTTTCGATCGAAGACCACACGACCTCCGAATCACGAGTGGAGGCCGTGCGAGACCTTGTCGGCGGTTTCGGTGCCGACCTGGTCCTGGAATGCAGCGGACACCCCTCGTCGGGCCCCGAGGGACTCGAGATGCTCCGCGACGGTGGAACACTGGTGGAAATGGGCCAGTTCACCGATGCCGGCTCGATCGACACCAACTGGCACCGCATCTGCACCAAGGATGTGACGATCTGCGGAAGTTGGGCATTCACGGCCAACGACATTCCGCCCGGCATTGACCTGATGCACAGGATCCAGGACGCCTACCCCTGGCATCTCGTGCAACAGATCTTCCCGTTCTCCGAACAGGGCATCGTCGACGCAACGACGGCAGCGATCGAACAAAGATGCCTGAAGGCAACGATCGTACCCGGCGACCCCGGAGAGAAGTGATCGGGTTCGCTCCGCCTACTCGAACACGATGCTCAACCAGCCGTTGATGGCTTCGACCCGCGTCACCGACAACCGGATCGAATCGGCGCCGTCGCGAGGAACGCTCATGTGCCGCTCGATCAGCCGGTTCTTGAGATTCCGCGTGATCTTCTTGCGAACGACGCCGGCGCGGACGATCTGTTTGGTCCGGCTCTTGGGTCGCGACACGGCCGACACCTTGACCGATCCACGCGAGAGGACAACGTTGTCGCCATCGACACCGATTCCAAACGGTACGGTCACGACCTGGGCCGGAATTTCTTCCTTGCCGGACTCCTGCTTCAGACCGGCACGGATGACCATGAACAGCTTGCCGTCGGCGATCCGGACACGGATCGGATCCTCGCCAGCAAAGACCAGTGTCGTCGGCCCGGTCTCATCGGCGGTCCGCGCATCGGCTGCGGGGAAGTGGAATTCGCGGCCAAGAAACGTCGAGAGCGTCTTCTCGAACTCGACCTTAAGATCCTCCTCGGTCATCGTCCGGCCAGCCAGTTTCAGGCGATCCAGGGCGTTGTTGATTGCCGATTCATGCAGGTGCACAACCAGGCCCGAATCGGAAGTGATCGCCGGATTCGGTCGTCCACCGGCCAGTTCGCCGGACCCCATCAACTGCGTCGATACTCGCAGTTCATCGTTGGTCGTCGTGATACTGCGTGCTGCGGGAAACAGGTCCAGTTGCTTGAGCGGCCCATTGACATGCTTGGCCAGGTCAGTGGTGGCCTTCTTGAACTGCTTGTCAACCTCACCGTTGAATTCCGGCGAGACATCGGCCGCAACTTTCTGAGCCGCAATCCGCTCGGTTTGAGGATTAAGTTTCGCGGCCTTCTTCTTCGCCAGCCGGCGGATGATGACCGACTTGGCTGTCACGTCGACAATGGTGTTGTTGGCATCGACATCCACCACCGCCGGCTTGGTGCTGAAACGGTCTCCATCAAACTCGACCAACTTGGTGGCAGAGAAGGTGTGTTCTCCGTGCGTGAAGACGTTGACCCCCTTCTTGTTGGCCCGCGTGTCGGTGATCGTCTTCCCATTGAGCACCATGTTCCAGCGGGCACCACGTTGGCTCTTCAGCAAATCGATCCCCACCGTGGCACTGGTCGTCGAATCACCGGTAACCTGCGCCTCGAGGATCACGTCGCGAACCGGTTTCTTTTTTGTCCGGGTCTGGCCGATGATCCGTCCCAGCAGTTTCTCACTGGCGACCACGCGAAGGTTGTAGCTGAGGTAAAGCGGTCGCAGGGCTTCACCGAGTTGCTCACCCTGGGACGGGGAAATCGTCTGAACTGATTTCAGCGCCTGCCGCACCCGTGTGGCCGCGGACTTCGACGACGACAACTCGTAGCGGTCGATTGCCGCTGCCAAGGTGGCCAGGTGGGGGCGAAGGGCCGCCCGGGTCTTGTCGTTGAGCGGCACCACCGGGCGCGGCTTGGTCGGCGTCGGCTTGCCCGCTTCGGTCAGGTACGCGCCAAGTGCCTCTTCCACGGCGGCGATCTGCGGTTCCTTCAGGAACTTTGTCTGGGCCGCGTCACCGATCTGGTCCTTCCCCTGTAACCTCTCCTGCACGCGTCGCATCACGGCCAGTCCGGACTTGCCCGGCGTCGGCTTCTTCAGGTCCTCGCTGATCCGCACAACACCAAGATAGTCGATCCAGGTCTCGCCGGTCGCAAACGACTTCAGGTAGCCGTGCAACTTCCTGACCGACACGGTCAACTTCTGCCTGGCTGTCTCAGCGGCCGACACCGCTGGTGCCGCCTTGGTGGAAATCGTCACCGCATCCAGCAACGCCTCGGCCACGCCGATGCGACGGGAAAGACGACCGTGGATCGTGATCAGGTTTCGCTGGATGGGCTTGTTACGGAGTTCCTCGATGCCGACACGGATCACCGCCGCCTGGGCCTTGAGTTCCTCGAGAGCCCTCCGCTGGCCGCGGATGCCGAGCGATTCGTTCTCGTAGAGCTGGTTCAGCGAGATCACGAGCTTGGCCCGCACCGGAGCCCAGTTGCCACCGAGCGACTCGAGCGACTCCTCGGTCAGGTCGACCGGAACCTGCTCTGCCAACAGGCCCCGCAGCCCCTTGCCGCTGACCGATGCTCCGGGAGCCTGGTCCTGGGCCGAGGCCACCGCTGAAACCACGACGAAGGACAAAATCAACCCGAAGGTCAGAAATGAACGGCCAAGGACGGCGCGAGGGAATTTGGTCATGACAGTTTCACACAACAAGGTGGAAAGAGAGCGGATCGAAACATCGGACACCTTTGCACTGTTATCGACCGACATCCACCGCGGGTCGCGGTCAAATCCCATCCGGCGACGCCGGAATCACCGGCTGCCACCCGGTGGCAACGAGCAACTTGCCCTCAAGGTCGTTCCTAGCTTGCGCAGTCTAGTCCACCGGAAGAGGTCAGGCAATTGTCATATCTTAACCGCGGCTGGCCAACCCGTGAACAATCGGTCAATATGTCGGGGACCGATCGGATCGGTGCAACACCAGGACGGGCCACAGCCCACGGATGGACACCTTGGCCACAGCAGACTCCCGATTCCCCGGCCCGGACTCACAACAGGCTGGCCTGACCCGGCAACAGCAGTCGGCCGTGGACCACTTCGAAGGCCCGTTGCTGATCCTGGCCGGTCCCGGGTCCGGCAAGACGAGGGTGATCACCCAGAGAATGGTCCGGCTGGTTGAACGCGGCGTCGATCCCGGCCAGATTCTCGCAGTCACCTTCACCAACAAGGCCGCCGAGGAAATGGCCGAACGAGTCGAGCGGCTGGTGGCCGGACGCCGTGTCGCCGTCAGTACGTTTCATCGGTTCTGCGCTCGCCTGCTGCGGTCGCACGCCGAGATGATCGGGCTGCGACCCAACTACACGATTCTCGACACGACCGACCAACGCCAGGTTATTCGCAGCGTCCTCAACGACCTGAATCTCGACGCCGTCCACTTTCCTCCCAGCCGCCTCGCCGGACGGATCAGCCATGCCAAGAACAATCAACAATCCCCCGAGGATGTCTCCAGCGATGCCCAACGCCGCGTGGGAAATCCTCTCCAGGAAGTCGTTGCTCAGGTCTACCCGCGTTACCAGCAGTTCCTGTTGAAGGCCAATGCGGTCGATTTCGACGACTTGCTGTTGCACGTCGAACGCCTGTTGACCGACAACCCCGAGCTTCGACGGCAACTCGATGACCGCTACCGCTTCGTGCTCGTCGATGAGTACCAGGACACCAACCTCGTCCAGTACAGCATCGTCCGCCTGCTATCGCACGACCATCAAAATCTCTGCGTCACCGGTGACCCGGACCAGTCGATTTACGGCTGGCGGGGGGCCCGCATCGACAACATCCTGCGGTTCGAACAGGACTATCCCGAGGCCCGCGTCATCCGGTTGGAAGAGAACTTCCGCAGCACTGCGGCAATTCTCCGCGCGGCCGATCAACTGATCTCCCACAACCGCTTGCGCAAACCCAAGTCACTGGTGACAGCGAATCCCGAGGGGGAGCCCGCCGAGTTGCTCGTCTTTCCTTCGGCACGTGAGGAAGCACACGGCATCGCCTCGAGGATCCACGACGAGGTTGCAGCAGGATCGTGCCGCTACGGTGATTGTGCCGTCTTTTACCGGGTCAACTCGATGTCCCGTCAACTGGAACTGGCGTTTTCGCGGTGGGGGATCCCCTACCAGGTCATCGCCGGAGTGGCCTTTTACGAAAGGGCCGAGGTCAAGGACCTTCTGGCGTACCTGAGGTTGGTCGAAAACCCGTCCGATGACGCGGCGTTCGGCCGGGTCGTCAACACGCCGCCGCGGCGGATCGGAAAGGTGACGCAGGCCAAACTCAAACGATTCGCCAACATCGAACAACTCAACCTGCTGGAAGCCGCCGGCCAGGCCCGACGCGCCGAAAAACTGTCCAAGCCGGCGATGACCGCGCTGTGCCGGTTTCACGAGCTGATCAACGGTCTCTCGCTGACTGACTCCGGCTCGGTTGCCGGGTTGCTCCGGCAGGTGATCGATCAGACCCGTTATTGTGTCGGCTGGCAAAAGGGCACTTCCGAGCAGGAGATCCAGCGACAGGCCGTCATCGACGAGTTGCTGGCCACCGCGTCCCACTATGACGAGTTCGCCGGGGAGGAACGGTCGCTGGCCGGATTTCTCGAGACCACCAGCCTGGTTGCCGGAACCGACTCGATCGATGAACAGGCGGGAACGGTCACCTTGATGACACTTCATGCCGCCAAGGGCCTGGAATTTCCAACGGTATTCGTCGTGGGAGTCGAACAGAACCTGTTGCCACACGAGCGGTCTCTGCGGGAGGACAACCCCCGGGAACTCGAGGAGGAACGGCGATTGCTGTTCGTCGGCATGACACGGGCCATCTCGAAACTGGCGTTGACCCTTACCGCCGAACGCGACCTTCACGGTCAAACCCGCACGACGATTCCCAGCGAGTTCCTTGGCGAAATGCAGCTGGAGATCCGTGACCATTCGCTCTGGGAGGGCCACACCACGCCACGGCCCCCCCTTCCCGATCCCGCCACCGCCGGGGCCGCCGACGACTCGCCACTGCTGACAACCGCCGCCTCGTTACTCAACGGCACCGCCGAATCCGCACACGTCAGCCAGGGATTTGCCGTCGGGATGGCGGTCCGCCACCCGCGATATGGTCTGGGAACGGTGACCGGTGTCAACGGATTTGCCAGGGACCGCACCGTCACCGTTCGTTTTCAGGATGCCGACGAGAGTGTCTCGTTCCAGTCCACCCACTGTCCCCTGCAACCGGTGGGCCGCCATGCCCGTTGAAATCGCCACCACGAAACTGTCGTGGCCTCGCCGACGACCGCCACAGTGACTCAAGACCGCCGCGGACGATTCCGACCTAAAGAGGTATGACGGCCCGCGACGACACCACCAGCGATCTCGGTCCATCGGTCTTTGCCGGTCACATGCAGGCCTTCCTCACGTACCTGGAAGCCGAGTGTGGCCTGGCGGCCAACACGATCCGTTCCTACCGCAGCGACCTCCGGGACTTTCTTGGCTGGATCGAGCAACATCACCGGGGACCACTCGACAGCTTCGATGCCGACCGGCTTCGCGACTATCTTCAATCGCTGCGGGAACGCCGCCTGGCCAGCAGTTCCCAGGCCCGTCGCCTCAGTACCATCCGCACCTTCTTCCGTTTCCTCGTCTTTGACGGCGTGCTGACCGAAACGCCGATCGAACAATTCCGCTCCCCACGGCGCTGGCAACGACTTCCCAAGGTTCTCAGCCTCGATGTCATCGACCGCCTGATCGTGGAACCCGGACGCGTCGACACCGACCGCTACCCACTCCGGGATCGCTCGATCCTTGGCCTGCTCTACGCCACCGGGTGTCGCGCATCCGAGATCACCGCGTTGCAGATCCGCGACCTCAACCTCGACGAGGGATTCTGTCGCTGCCTGGGCAAGGGCAACAAGGAACGACTGGTCTACGTCGCCAGCTCGACCGTCAAGCAGACCCTCGGCGAATTCTTCGACAACGAACGACCCGCGATGGTCGCCGGACGGGACAGCCCGTGGTTTTTCGTCACCCGCAGCGGAAACCAGCTTTCACGCATCACTCTCTGGAACCTCGTGAAGAAATATGCTGCGAGAATCGGCATCGGTGCCGACGTCAGTCCGCACACGCTGCGACACAGCTTCGCCACACACATGCTGGCCGGCGGCGCCGGCATCCGGGAACTGCAGGAGTTGCTCGGTCACGCCAGCGTCGCCACGACACAACTCTACACGCAGGTCGAACACAGCCGACTCAAGGGGATGCACGAGCAGTGTCACCCGCGGGGCTAGAGCACGGACGGCGACACCCGGAGGCAATCACCCCCCCGTCGCAGCACGGGTGCTTTGGCGAGGCGGCGCGAACTTGATCTTCTCGACAAACCGCACGACCTCCGGTTGGCCGTCCGACCCCTGCTGAACCTGTCCGGTGCAAGCGCTGACCGCGCTGATCACGTGCTCGTAATTCAGGTCGAAGTCCGCGTCAATCTCGACCTCGACCTCATCAGCATACGGACTCCCGGCGATGTTCTCGCGAATCATCTGCTGCAGCAGTTGGAAGGCAGGCGGACCATTGCCAAGACTTCGCTGGCCGTAGCGAACCTCGAGCAACGCTCCGGTCGCACCATCGGCTACCAATCGCACCTTGAAATCAGGCAACAACTTCGGCGTTTCGGTCTGCGACTGGGCCACCGCCGGCATGTTGATGTTGAAGTCGCCCTCGGGCTGAACGATCTTCAGCGTCAGCATGAAGAAGATCAACAGCAGGAACACGACGTCGATCATCGGAGCCATCTGTGGCTCGATCTTCTCCACTCCACCCTGGTTTCTGATTTTCATGGCTCAGGAACCCCGTGACTTGAACGCCCGGCTCTCGGCGGTCTGCTCGGCCTTCAACGCGAACTTGGCAAACCCCGGCTGGCTCGAGCCATCGCTGCCGGTGAAATCGGCCTGGGCCAACTGGATGAGTTTCTGGATCAGGCCAGTGGGCACCCGGGAATCAGCGCGGATCACCACCGTGACACTCTCGGCAACGGCGACACCGCGATCATAGAACAGCTGTTTTTCCTGGTTGAGCCGGTAACTGAAATCCACCGTCTCGATCGTCTGGATCGCGTTCGCCCGGCCATTGAAAATCCGTACGCTGGCCGGACTGTCCTGTTGAGTGATCCAGCAAAACCGGCCGGCATGAAACACCACCGGCCCCTGCTCGGGCAGGTTGTGCTTTTCGTCCCGCAGGAACCCGACATTCAGCACCAGTTCGTGGGCCGGTTTCACCTTCGGCGGCAACGCCAGCACATCCTCGGGCAACCGCACCCGCTCGTCGGCCTGCGTCTGCTCGAAATTGGAAATCACCATGAAGAAGGCGATCAACTGGAACACGATGTCGATCATGGGGGTCATGTCAACTTCGGCCAGTACCGGCTCGGTTTTCTTGATCCGCATCCGCAAATCTCCGTCAGATCCTCGTACCCTTCCCGGGAACACCTCGCGGCAGGCGGTTTCCCGGGATTGTCAACTTACTGCTGTGGTGCCGCGGGTGCGGCGGTCGGGGCCCCCCCGGAGGCGGGCTTGCTGCGACCGAGACTCTGGAAACGTCCCATCAGGCTCTCGCTGACCCCGCCGACTTCGAGCACCAGACGGGCCACCCGGTTGCGGAGAATGCTGTAGGAAATCATCGCCGGGATCGCGATCCCCAGTCCGACCAGGGTCGTCCACAACGCCGTCGCAATTCCCTCGGCCAACTCCGCCGGCTCGGGCTGGGTCGCCGAACTGGCGATCTTGTCGAAACTGAGAATCATGCCGGTCACGGTACCGGCCAGCCCGATCATCGGGGCAATCGAACCGATCAGCGCGAGATAGCTGAGCCGGTGTTCAAGCGCCATGTTCTCGTCCTCGCCTACCTCCTGCATACCCTCGACCGCCTCGGCATAGCCGCGGTTGAGTTTCGTGAGGCCGGCGGTAAGCACGCGGGCGACCATCGAATCGTCAGTGCGGGCGATTTCGTAGGCGCCCTGGTAGTCCTTGCCGGCCAGTTGCTGCTCGAAGTCATCAACAAACCCCGGCGGCAGCAGGATGTCGCGGCGGATCTGCAACACGTTCATCATGATCAGGGCAACCAGGGTGAACGAAATCACCAAAAAGATCGGCCCGAAGAACCACCCCAGGGCTTTCACGAATCGGACCAGATAGCTTTCCGAAGCTCCACCTCCCCCAGCGGCGTCTTCCGCCGGTGCGGCCGGATCCGTCTCTCCCACAGCCGCGTCAGCGTCCGGTTCGACAGCGGCCGGTTCGGCGGCGGCCGGTTCGGCAGCGGCTGGTTCGGCGGCGGCGGGTTCGGCTTTTTTCTCCTGCCAGGCCAGCGCGGTCTCGGATCCCAGGGACAACAAGGCCACCAGGCACAGGCCGGACAGGAACCAAGCACCCGTGCGGCGTGCAGACAGGCGGTCAGACATGGTGTTCTCCAGTGTTTCAGTCAGTATCAACGTTGTATTCGAGTCGGCGAGTCATCCGGACAGGAGGCTCGCTGCCAGGTCTCAGCTCCCCAGCTTCTTCGTCCAACTGCTCTGAGGATAGTCGCTTCGCAACCGTTCCCGCGCCCTCGCCGCCCGTTCCGGCTGCCCCACCGCCGACCACAACGGCCCGAGGCGAAACAACGCCTCGGCATGCTGGGCCGGTTCGCCGGCAAACAGCAGATCAACGTGCAGGTAGGCCAGAACCGCTTCCTTGTGCCGTCCGAGCAGCCGCAGACAGTCCCCTTGTCGCAGGTATCCCTCGGCAAGTACCTCGGCGTTCTCGTTGGCAGCACCGCTGAGTACAACGGCGAGATCCTTCAAGGCGGCCTCGAAGGAAGCCTGCCCCTTCTTGCGGATCAGGCAGGCCGACTTGCCGAGCACGGCCTGGTAGCGTTGGTTGACTTCGGCCGGTGACTGCGCCTTCTGGCTCTTGTTGATCACTTGCTGGAAGGCGGCCAGAGCTCCGTCAACATTGTCCTGGGCCAACAACACGCGTGCCAGGGCGCTCTGCCCGGCCAGTTGATAATCCGTCCAGGGCGCCTTGGCCAGGCCGGCGAACTGGGCCTTGGCAGCATCAAATTCACCGGCTCCCAACTGCACCTGCCCCAGCAGGTTGACCGCATCGAAATACCGGAAGCTGCTTGTCCCGGCCGTCAGGAAGTCCTTCAACTTCCCCTGTGCGTCTTCCAGTTTTCCGATACCAGCCAGGGCCTGCCTGGCAGTGGTCCGGGCAATCAGGAACTGGAGATCCAGCTTGATGTTGGCTGCACCGGCCTTGGGGTCGGATTGCACTTCGGTGTAGATCGTCAGAGCCCGCTCGAACCGCCCGGCACGGTCGCTGCTTCGGGCGGTGATCAGCTTCACAGGTTCCCCATTCCAGCGAATCTCCTGGATGTCGTTGGCCGCCACCGCCACGTCCGCGCCGACCTGCGGCTTGATGCTGACCCCGGTCCTGGTGACCGATGTGACTTTGCCGCGGATCGGGGTCTTGGAACTCTTGCGAAAGACCTGGTCGACCGCCTGGAGCGGTTGCAGCCAGAGCAGCGACACGACCAGTGACAGCAGCACCGGCGACAGGCGTTGAAGACGAAATGTCATGGTTGAGGAACTCCAGGTTCAACAAATCTCAGGACTTGGGGCCGGGTTTACGACGTCGCGACCTCGAGGCCGAGTCGGCCGCCTGTGACTTTTGGGATGGCTGCCCACCGGACGGTTTTTTCTTCCCGGCCGCTGATCGACGAGTTCGAGTCTCGCTGCCGGCCGGCCGTGGCACGGGCGCCGCATCAGGAACGAAACGACGCCGCGATCGCCGACTGCGCGACCCGCTCTTGAGCATGAACACCACCCCGACTCCGCCGGCCAGCAGCAGCACTCCGGCAAAGACAAGCCCGAGGAGTCCGGGTCCTCCGCCGCTGACAGCGGCGGCGGCTCCAGAAACAGCCGCCGGCCCGGTTGACGCCGCGACACTGGGTACCAGCTTATTGGGCGCAACGGCAGGAGTCAGCTTCGGCTTGTACTTTCCCCGGTACTCGGCCAGCGTGATCACCGGTTCATTGAGCCCCTCGAGGATCTTGCGGTAGACGGCGTCGTAGCGAGCCGTCCAGCGAGAATCGGTGATCGCCGTCACCATCATCATGCTCTGGATCTCCGACCGGGCACGCTTCAACTGGTTCTCGCTCTCCGAGGAAACCGCGGCGGCATGCTCGAGTCGACACTGCAACTGGTTGTAACGAGCCTCCCAACGACGATCACGGTACCGCTCGGCGTCCTTGGACCCGCTGTCGATCAGCCGTTGCAGCAACAACGCAATCTGACTCCAGCCGAGTACCCCCTCAGCTTTCACTCCGATGACCGCCTTGTCGAAGTTCTCTGCCTTTCCGGACCCGGCCCACGCCTGGTACATCGACGCCGCCTCAAACTGGACATCCAGGGCCATCGGCGACGCTTTCACGAGATCAACAATGATCTTGCGAGCTTCCTCGAATTGCCCCTGGTGACGATAGCAGGCAGCCAGTCTCAACTTGACACCGGGCATCATCTTCGGATCCCGCAGAAACATCGGACTGGCTTCGGTACGATCGATGATCGACTGGTAACTTCCGGCCGCGTGACCGAAGTACCTGTTCGCCTTCGCCTGATCCTGCACCGCTGCCTGCCCGAGCCCGCTGTAGGTTTCGGCGACCCAGATCAGGCTGTTGAACGTCTGGTCACTGCGTTGTCGCAATCGATCCAGGAATTCCTCGAAGGCCGCCTGCACCTCGTTGACTCGCTGCTGGTTTCCGGCCGCGGAAAGCCGGGAGAGTTCCTGCTTGAGCTCGTCGCCAAGTTGCCGGTACAACTCCGTCACGGCCTCCCCCTTGGCTGCCCCGGCAATCTTCTCGAGCAGTTCCATTGCCGATTGGGCCTGGTCGAGTTTCCGCAGGCCGATCCAGGCCCGCAACAGCAGTTGCGCCGCCAGGCTGGCAAACTCGCGTCGCTGGACTCCCTTCTCGGGTCGTTTCGTTTCATCGTCAACACTGACCGCGGTGATGACAGAGTGCGGATCCTTGACCAGCAGATCAATCGACTCCTGGTACTTCCCGTTATTGTTGAGGATCTGGGCCAGGGAAACCTTCGCTGCGATCAGCAGTTCCGAGGCCTTGACGGTGGCCGGGGTGGACTGCTCGGTCCGGGCGATCCCGGCCTTGAGATGCCGCTCGGCCGAGGCGACCCAGGAGTCGAGGTCCTGCTGCGAGGGTCGTGAGGCCTGGGGAGCGTTGGCGGCATCCAGCCAGGCTCGCAGGAATTGCTGCCCCGCCCGCGTCTGTGCCTCCGCGTACGCACGGGCCTTCTCGGTCACCTGGGCGTAGTTCCTGGCGGCCTCGAGTGGCCGTTTGCCCTCGTAGACCTGGGCTAGCTGCAATCGCACGTCCTGGGCCCGGTCACTCTCGGGCCAGTTCGAAATGATCCGTGCTGCGGTGGCCTCGATCAGCCGCAAGTCCTGCTGTTTGAGTTCGTCGGTTGGCGAATCGTTGTAACCCCGAACGTGAGACGCCATCGCGATCGCGGCCGCATCCAGCGCCATCGCGGTGTCCTTGGGGCCGGCGTGACGCGAGAGGAAATCACCCAGCACAGCGGCCTCGTAGTTCTGCCGTCGCTGGTAGTAGACGTAAGCCAGGTAAAACCGGGCCCGGTTCAGATCCTCACGGGCCGTGTCTCGTTCGACCAGTGACAGGGCCGTCTGCAGCATGTCCCGCGTGCTGGCCAGGTGCTCGTCCCGGGCTACGGCCAGCTTCTTCAATTCGGCGGCCGGCTTCTTGTCGCGCCGGGCTGCGGCGACAAGTTCATTGTGATCCTTGATCTTCTTGAAGAGGTCCTGGGCAATTCCCAGGGCGGTGTCGAAATCCTGAGGTTCGACGGCCGAGCCTCTGAGCTTGACCTGCAACTCGCGGAGCTTGAACAAGGCAACATCCTTGTACCGGCTCGGCCACCGCTGGATGAAACGACAGCTGTTCATCGCCTGCGTGAGTTGCTGGTCACGGACCTGCTTGGTCACCGTCCGGGTCGCGGCCAGGGCCTCGCGGGCCCGCACCTGTTGCCAGAGCACTCCCAGTGCGTCGGGAGTGCGGCGTTGACGGGTGGTGTGCTTGCCCAGCCACTGGGTTGACTCGGCGATCACCAGCACGTGGTCCTGCTTCTTCTCGTGGTTCAGGCAGATCAGCTTGAAGAGCAACACCTTGTCCTGGATCCGCCGCATTGTCTGCGAGCCGCCCGGGTGATCGAGCAGCTCCTTGTAGATGCCCATCGCCTTGTTGATGTCGTCCTGTTCCTCGAACGACTTGCCCTGCCACATCCGGGCGTAGAGGCCGAGGACCTGGCTGCGGTAGCGGGTGTGGATCGCCTCGAATTCCGTCGAAGACTTCGTCAGCAGTTTCTTGTACTCGTTACTGCCGCGGTTCCACGTTTGCGCCTCCTCGTAGCTACACAATGCCAGGTCGTACTGGGCCCGCATGTACACGGCCTCAGCCCGCTTGCGCTGCTCGAAGCGCCCCTTCTGTTTCACCTTGTCGATGAAGGTCGGAAAAGCCTTCCAGGCTTTCTCGTACTGGGCGTGTGCCGCCTGAAAAATCCCCCGCGCCGCGACAACCAGCTTCCGCCCGGCGGCCTGGAACTGGGTCTGCTTGGCCGCGTTGGCCGGCGATTGCGCCTGCCAGATTTCGACGCGAGCTTTGCCCAGCAGGATCCGCCCACGTTGGGAGTTGGCCGCGGCTGCCAGTTCATGTTTCGGGTTCGCCTTGACGAACTGATCAAGGAACCCGATCGCCTTGTCGTAGTTCGCCGACTGTTCGATCGGGCCGGATGCCGACCGCCCCGCCTCCAGGTAGGTGATCGCCCGTTGATAGGCGACCACCGCCTTGACCTCGGCTGGCACGTCCGGCCGCTTCTTGAGATCGTCGAGATAAAGTTGCGCGTACTCGAAGTAGCCCCGCTGCCGCAGTGCTTCCAGAAAGTCCATCTGCCGCTTTGCCGGTCCCGACTGGGCCTTGGCAGTACCGCTCAACAGGGCCAGCAGGAGCAGGTGAACCAGGCAGATTCGCATCGCAGCCACCGAGTTGACGTGATCCGGGATCGAGCGGACGACGGCGACAAATCGCCGCCTCCAACGAGCTTGCCAGGAGAGGGGAGATCCGACCGGAGCCGGGCAGACCATTTCAGCATAGTCGGCGCTGACCGGGTTCGCAAGAACAGCTCTCCAGCATAGAATGGCCGGTGATGCGTTTCGATAACGACACCACACCACCCGACTTTCTTGGCCGCCGTTTCCAGCTGCGGATGCTGGCGATGATCGGACTGCTGGCCCTGGTCCTGGTCGCCATTCAGTTCGCCCGCCGCCCGAGTTCCTGGTACTGGTTGACCGGGCGGCCGCGAGCGGCCGCCCCGGCAGCGAATGTCGGCGGACAACCCGCGGTTCGCACCACGTCGCGGCCCCGGCAGGAAATCGCCGCGCTGGTGGCAATCCCTCCCGAGGAACTCGAGAACATCCAGGACGATTCGGTCGGTCTCCGCAGTGAGGAAATCGGTCCCTATCACCGGATCCTGGCCCGGGCACGGGACCTGCCACAACAGGATCTCGATGCCATCGCCGGTGATGCGGCCTTTGCCGTGCTGCAGAAACAGCCAGATCACTTCCGGGGCCAGCTGATCGCAGTCGCCGGAGACCTGAGACGACTGCACCAGTTTCCTGTCCGAAAAAACGACGAGGACATCACCGAGTTGTTCGAGGCCCTGATCTTTACCGGTGACAGTGGTACGACCCCCTACCGGGTCCGCCTGACCACACGACCCGTGGGACTGCCGTTTGCCGAATCAATCGATCCGCCCATCGCTGTCCGCGTGGTCGGTTATTTCTTCAAACGCGACCAGTACATCATCGAAAAAGACCTGCGAGTCCACGCGGCACCGCTGCTGCTGGCCCAGAGAATCGATCGACGGATCAACACCCGACCCACGACCACGACATTGCCACCGACGGCCGCCGAGCGAATGACGTGGACAATTTCATTGCTGGGACTTGTCGCCGTCGCGATCGCCGTCACCGGACTGCTGACCTGGCGAGCCCGGCAGGGAGACCGTCGCTTCGCCGCCAGCGGACTGAAACGCGCAACCGCCGCACCCGCCGGTGCAATCGAAGCTCTCGACGGCGTCGAGACGACCGATCCCACGGCGATCTTTCGGGAGATGACCGAGGCCGCGGCAGCCGAAACTGACGCCGAAACTGACGCCGAAACCGACATCAAACCCGACACGGAAAACTAGCCGCCCCGTGTCGCCTCCTCGATCGCATCGATCGTCACCTGGCAGAGAGTCTCGACCGAGGCCGCCGGCATCGCCGGTGCCGGCATCAGGACCACAACATCGCCCAGGGGACGAAGTACCACACCACGGCGGCGGGCAGCCAGCGTCACCAGGTGGCCCGTTCGGCGTTCGACGGGAAACGCCTGGTTGCCGACACGATCGGCCACCAGCTCGATGCCGACCATCAGCCCCTTGTGACGGATCTCGCCGACGTGCGGATGGTCAGCCAACGCGGCCAGGTGATCCGACAACACACCGGCAATCCTGCCGACATTGCCCAGGACGTCACGGGTTTCCAACAGGTCCAACGACGCCAATGCCGCGGCGCAACCCAGCGCGTTGCCCGTGTAGGTATGGCCGTGAAAGAAGGTACGTCCTTCGTGCGGCTCGCCCAGGAAGGCTTCGTAGATTTCCCCGGTTGCCAGTGTTGCCGCCAGTGGCAGATATCCGCCGCTGAGCCCCTTTGCCAGGCACAGCAGATCCGGTTTCACCTCTTCCTGCTCACAGGCGAACATCGTCCCGGTTCGACCAAACCCGACAGCCACCTCGTCGGCGATCAGCAACAGGCCCAGCTCCCCGGTCAACTCCCGGAGTCGTTTCAGATAGCCGGGTGGGTGCACCAGGATGCCGGCGGCCCCCTGGACAAGCGGTTCGATCACGACCGCCGCAATCCGCTCGTGATTCGCGAGCAACACCCGTTCCAGTTCTTCCTCGCAGAACAACAGCCACTCCTCGGCCGTTGTCCCCGCGGGACGGTGAAACGCCACCGGTGAGGGCACCGTCATGGTCTGAAACAGCAACGGTCCGTAGACGGCGTGGAACAGGTCGATGTTGCCGAGACTGACCGCACCGATCGTGTCACCGTGATACCCGCCGGTCAGCCCGACGAACAGATCACGCGACCCGTCACTGCCGTCTCGCTGCCGCTGGTACTGCCAGGCGACCTTCAAAGCCACCTCGACGGCGGTCGCCCCGCTGTCGGAAAAAAACACGTGTTCCAGTCCCGCCGGCGTGATCTCGACCAACCGCCGAGCCAACTCGATCGAGGGTCCCCCGCCCAGCCCCAGCAGTGTCGAGTGGGCGATGCGATCGAGCTGGTCGCGGATGGCCTGGTCGATCTCGGGAACACGGTGACCGTGAACGTTGCACCACAGTGACGAGACCCCGTCGAGGTATCTCGCCCCCGTCTCGTCGATCAACTCGAACCCCTCGCCCCCGACGATCACCGGCGGCGACTCGAGAGCGTAGGCCTGCATCGGCGTGAACGGATGCCAGACGTAACGCTGGTCGTCGGCAATCAACGACATCGCACCCGACTACGCCTCCCCTCCACACGCGTGACCCGGCCCTAGTTCGGCAACAGGTCACGAACCATGTCGCGCTCGGATCGCAGTTCCGCAACGCTGGCGGCAATTTTCTCGGCGGCGAACTCGTTGTGCTGCTGGCCGGGAACGATCGACCAGGTCGTTGCGTCGGATGTCAACGGGAAACTGCTGATCAGGCCCTGGTCAACACCGTAGCTGCCGTCGCTGCAAACCGCCGCACTGAACGATTCCCCCGCAAGAGTCGGCTCGTGAATGCTGCGGACGCTGTCGATGATCGCGTTGGCCGCCGAAGCAGCACTCGACGATCCTCGCGCCTTGATCACCGCGGCGCCACGTTGCTGAACAGTCTTGATGAAATCACCTTGCAACCAGAACTCGTCACCGATCACGTCGGCCACCGGCCGCCCGCCAATCGTGGCGTGGTAGAAATCCGGATACTGCGTCGCCGAGTGATTGCCCCAGATCGTCATGGTCTTGACACCGGACACATCAGTTCCGGAACGCGCGGCCAACTGGCTGACCGCGCGATTCTGGTCGAGCCGCGTCATGGCATACCAACGTTTCCGATCAATGTCCGGTGCGTTGGCCATCGCAATCAGACAGTTCGTGTTGCACGGGTTGCCCACGACGAGTACCCGCACATCGTCGGCCGCGGCGGCCTGGATCGCCTTGCCCGTCGGGGCAAAGATCCCGCCATTGACGGTGAGCAGGTCAGCCCGTTCCATGCCCTCCTTGCGGGGCACGCTGCCGACACACAGCACCCAGTTGGCGCCTCCGAAACCATCCTCGAGATGGTCGCTGTCGTACTTCTCGACCCCGGCCAGCGTCCCGAAGGCACAGTCGTTGAGTTCCATCTCGACGCCATCCAGTACCGGCAACACCGGTGGAATCTCGACCAGTTGCAGGATCACCGGCTGGTCGGGACCAAACATCTGGCCGGAGGCGATTCGAAAGACAAGGGCGTAGCCAATCTGGCCGGCAGCACCGGTCACGGCCACTCGGATCGGGTCGGTCATCGATCGGGTCTCACTGGGAACCAGGAAGCGGGCAAATCGAGCGTGTCCCCGACTTTTAACGAGTCACCGGGTGGACGGCAACCGTCACTCGCAGGGTGCGATAATTCTGGCAACCACGGGTCCAGCGACCGTTTCCACAAGAACCCGCGTCCCCTTGCTCGCCGCTTCCCGACGCACCATCGCCATCGCCACAAGTCGACCGTTGGCCCCGACCCGGGGTGCCACCGAACTGACCTGGCCCACTTCGTGACCGGCCGCCCCGCTCTCGGAGTCCTCGGCCCAAATGTCCCCCCCCGTCACCGGGAGCGAATCTCCGGCAAAGACCAGGCCCCGCAGCAACCGGTTGACGTGACCCCGGGAATCGATCCGGGCGATCGTCTCCTGGCCGAGATAGCAACCCTTGGAGAACGAAATGGCCTGGCGGGTCCGATCCACCTCCTGGGCGAGATGTTCTGACGAAACGTCCCGACCATGAATCGGCAGCAGCGCTTCAATCCGCCGGGTCTCCCAGTCCTCGGGACTGCCCACCGCCAGGCCCGCCGCTACCGCCGCCAGGAAAAAATCGGTCGTCTCAACGTCATCGGCCCAGAGCAGAACATCGTCAACATCCAGCCAGTTCACCCGGCCGCGGGCCACCCTCGACCCGATCGCACCAACAATCGCCGTCGCGGCCGCATCCGCATCGGTCCCGCAGACGACAACCCGCGACGTCGTGCTGCTGGCATCCTCGATCACAACGTCGTCGCTGATCACGTACTTCTCCAGGTGCGTCTTCAGGTCCTCGAGGGGCGAGCCCAGCGAATGCAGCCAGAGCTCTTCGGGCCGGGCGACCACCCACACGTGCGCCAGCACATGCCCGCGCGGATCCGGCATGAATGCTTCGCGGGTGTCGCCGTCGGCCAGTCCCTGGACATCGTTCGTGCAGAAGCTGTGCAGGAACTTCCGCCTGTCGTCGCCTCGCATCACGAGTCGACCACCGGCGGAGACCTCGAAAAGTACCGAGGACATGTTCACACGAGAACACTCCTTTCAGCGTTTCTTCGGGCTGATCGCCAGATCATCGATCAGCAACCGCCCGACGGCACCGTCGAGTCCCACCCGCAGGATCGCCTCCCGCGCCCGTGCGGGCACGTTGATCACCAGCCGCGTGCGGGTCCAGGACCCCGGAGTCGTCCACGGCCCGATCCGACGTTCAGCGACCCGCCGCCGTGCGGAATCAAAAAACACGACGGTGATCCCGGGACGTTCGCGAGGTTGGGTTCCCACAACAACCGACACCAGCCGTCGCTGCAAGCGGACCTCCAGTCCTCCGATGCGGCGACCGTCGATCGGAAAACCCTGCAATGCCTGGGCCAGACGACCAGGACGCTGGTTGGCAAGTTCCAGGCAGCGTTGTCCCTCGGGAGCGGAGTCCGTCGAGATCCGGACCTGGCGACGATAATACCAGCCGACGGGCTGGTCGATCGTTTCCCCGACCCGCAGCAAGGCCGGGGCCGGCTCGGTCGCTTCGAAACCCCCGTTGACGATCGCCGGATTGCGAGGATCAGGCTTGACCTTCCGCCGCGACTCACTGATCCCGGTCATCGGCACAAACAGCGCGGGGATCAGCTTGCGAGTGACCAACCGCCCCTGTTTCTTTTCGAGCAGGTGAAAGACCTGCTGATAACGCTCGCCGAGCGGAATCAGCATTCGGCCTCCCTCCTTGAGCTGATCAACCAGCGGTTGAGGAATTTTTTCCGGCGAGCAGGTGACAATGATCTTGTCGAACGGCGCGTGTTCGGCCCAACCCTTGTAGCCGTCACCAATCCGGGTGTGGACATTCTGGAGTTTCAGTTTCTTCAGTCGCCGGCGGGCAGATCGTCCCAACGCCTCGACAATCTCGATCGTGTACACGTCGCGAACCAGCGGCGAGAGAATCGCGGCCTGGTAACCACTGCCGGTACCGATCTCCAACACCCGATCGGTCTCGCGTGGATCGATCGTCTCGGTCATGTAGGCCACGATGAACGGGGGCGAGATCGTCTGGCGATGGCCGATTGGTAATGCGGCATCCTGGTAGGCAAACCGCCTGAGCGTCAACGGCACAAACTCGTGCCGCGGAACCGACCGCATCGCGGCCAGTACTCGTGGATTGCGGATTCCCTCGGGGACGATGTTGACCTCCACCATCCGCAAACGCAGCTTGGCAAAGTCATCGGCTGACTCGGCAACCCTCAGCACGCCGGGCAAAGCCGAACTCGCAACGGCGGCAAGACAGGCCAGCAGCGGCACGAGTCGACTCGTGCCGGCCCGCGGAACTGGCCCCGGAAGACGGGCAATCGTTGATCGATCCGGCATCGACGGGTTCTCTGAATGGGACCGCGGAATTATAGGCTGGCAAACTCGTGGCGGGAATGGCGTTTGCGCGCTGTCGTGTTGCCTGCAGATCGTTATATTCACGGCGCCGCCACGTCCCGTTATCAATGGGGTGATGATGACGATCAATCACCGGCCAGCGGAGGAAAACACCTGAACCTGACGACCCGGGAACGACTGTTCG
>Ga0163108_10000613_pt1 | contig 26666 bp, 18 predicted proteins | sample Fk1155metaG_FD_109644 | JGI IMG/M metagenome (GOLD analysis project Ga0163108, IMG submission 109644) | Marine microbial communities from the Central Pacific Ocean - Fk160115 155m metaG | ecosystem: Environmental > Aquatic > Marine > Oceanic > Photic zone | place: The Central Pacific Ocean...
AAGACGGGATTTTCTTGTTTCCACCACACTCGGATCCATCGGTCTAGGCGCGGGAGAGTTCTCGCTCGCTGCGTCGACAGAAGGCGGCACGCGGCAAACCGAGAATCGAAAAATTTTCATCGCCGGAGGCGGGTTCAGAACGCCATTTATTCGTCACCTTGCCACACTCACCGGCAAAGAGCGGCCGAAGCTTTGCTACCTACCAACCGCTTCAGCCGACCGGGAGTCTGGCATTATCCGATGGTACGAAAATTGTGCACCTTTAAATGTTATTCCGTCCGTGCAAGCAAGTTTCATCAGCAGCGGACGAATGACAAAAACGTTCGCAGAAGTGTTATTGTCCGTCGATGGCATTGTCGTATCAGGAGGGAATACCCTAAATCAACAAGTCATCTGGAAAGCCCACGGCATCGACGAGGTGCTCCGAGAAGCCTGGGACCGGGGAATTGTTCTCGGCGGTGCAAGCGCTGGTTCGTTATGTTGGTTCGAGGAAGGCACCACGGATTCGCGCCCGAAGGAACTGTCAAAAATCGACTGTTTGGGCTTCCTCAAGGGTAGCCACTCGCCGCACTATGATGCCGAGGAAGACCGCCGACCCACCTACCACAGGCTCATTAAATCAGGTGAACTAAAACCTGGGTACGCCTGTGACAATGACGCCGGCATCTATTTCCAAGACAACGAAGTGGCGCAAGTCGTACGAACTCGAGAAGACGCCAACGCATACTACGTGGATCTCCAAGGTGGTGAAATTGTCGAGACGAAGTTCACAGCCGACATGATCGATTAAGTGAGAAACGATCGCCCCAAGAGGAGAAAAGAGAATTTGGTCGTTTCGAACCGGGGCTCAGGTTTATCGACGCTCCGACCATTCTCGATGCGCCGGCTGACAGTCTGGCCATCTTCCAGTTTCCCCGGTAGTGGGATTCACCGGAAATTCAGTGCGACGGTCGCGCGGCACCCGACCAGGCTCTTCTGATGCCAAGTAAGCCAGCATCGCATAGAGAGTAGCGTTACGTGTCAGGTCAGAGAACACTACCTTGTCAAACGTATCGCGATTCGTGTGCCAAGTGTACTGACTGTAACTCCAATTCAGAGCTCTAAGACTGAACGCTGGTGCGCCACGGCAGACAAACGACGCGGAGTCGGTGCCCCCGCTACCTGGCATACCGGGGAAATCAAAATTGATGTTATTGGAAAATTCGGACGGCATTGCCGAAAACCAACGGGCGACGTAGCCCGTGGCGTCAACGAATCCCTGCGTCGAAACATTCACAATGCGTCCAGTGCCATTGTCCTGGTTAAACAGTGCTTGGAGATTATCCACCACCTCAGGATTGTCTTCGACAAACGCTCGTGAACCATTGAGACCTTGTTCCTCGCCACCCCAATGTCCCACAAGAATCGTACGACGTGGATTAGGGTACGCCACCTTCAGAAGTCGCATCGCTTCCAGCATCGTGAGCGTTCCCGTTCCATTATCTGTCGCACCGGACGCGGCGTCCCATGAGTCAAAATGGGCAGACAGAATGACGTACTCGTTTGGGAGTTCAACGCCAGGGATACGACCGATCGTATTAAACACGGGTCCTTCCCCGAGAAACTCGGCATCGGAGTTAACTTCGATGACCGGATGTTGCCCGTTCGCTGCCAGGCGATACAACAAGCCATAATCCTCGCACCCAGCAGCCAACGCTGGGATGCGCTCCGTACCGGCGGCAAACATTTGGTTTGCACCCCAACCCCCAGAAGTGGTCGCTCGTCTCCAGCGTGACGCAATTACACCGGCCGCACCTGCTCTTTCGAGAGCTTCAGAAATAATAGTTTCCGAGCCCCGTCCCTGAATCTCAAACCCAGACCGACTCATTTGATCACGCCATGCCTCTTCATCCCGATCGCGAGTCTCTTGCATTTCGCTCAGCGACGCTGGGGTGGCCCACTGCTCCCAATCTGCATCAGGTCGACAGGTTGGCTGAGGAAAAGCAATCGCAACAAACTTACCTTGCACGTTTGGCAACCAAGCCTCAAACGCAGCTACATCTTCAACGTCTGGCATGATCACGACCTCGCCTCGAAGAGGCTGGCCGTCGGTCCCTGGGCTCCAGGCTAACAGTGCCATTTCAAGGGTTCGAATCCGAGGCTCCACAAGGTCGACGTGCGTCCGGCCGCGACTCCAGCGCATCCATGTACCGTACTCTTCATTGTCAGCCTCGATACCCCATTCTCTATAGGTATCGACCAGCCAATCATTTGCCCGTTTCTTTCCGGGCGTGCCAGTCAGCCGTGGCCCCAGTTTGTCGAACAACACTTGGCCTAACGAGTAGGTTTGAGAATTCTCCATTCCTTCCGTCCAAATCTGTCGAATGACCGCATCATCCGAAGCAAAGGTCTGTGTTCTCACCTGCACATCCCACACCGCAGTTACAAGCACGCTTAGGAACAGAACTGATAGTTTTTTCATGGCACTCGTCCTCACTCTCCGAACACTAACTCGACACCGGAACCGACCCACTCTTCAATTAGGATAAGACTATACACCTCAGGAGAACTATTCCGGACATCTCATTGTCCCGACGGGTTAACTCGCCTACAATAAATGATTGCTATATGGACTAATCTATTTATAACGTTTGATCACACGGAGGTTCGCCCATGAAACGTCTTGTACTCCTAGGTTGTGCTCTCCTTGCCCTTGCCGCGCCTGTAACGGCACAGACCGACGAGGAAATTATTGAGCGTGCGGTCCTCGCAGCGCCTGCTGGCAGAGGCGGCACGGGTCAAACCGAAGCCACGGTAGTCACATGGGATGAGGACGGTACTCGACGAGTCCTCCGTGAAGGCACAAACGATTTTGTCTGCTGGGATCGGTCTGGCCAAAATGGTCAGCGCGCATTCAGCGTGCAATGCACAAACAAAGGTAACCTTGAACGCTATGAACAAAATCTTGAATTCTTTCGGGCCAGTAGCACTCCAGAAGAGGCGAAAGCATTAATGGATGCTGCTGAAGCGGACGGAACGCGTGTCGTCCCTGTTTTTGGGTCCGTTTACTACTATATGTCGGGCACCGATCAAGAGAACGCGGGACAGCATCTAGTGGTCATGGTGCCGTTCGCGACCAACGAATCTTTGGGACTGCCAGGTGGTCGATCGGCGAACATCATCTCCGTTATGGGTGGCGGAAGCTCTGGCGCGCACCTGATGGTGCCGGGCCGCTAAGCACCACTGCTATCCTGCTTCCTCGTTGATTGTTTGAACTGCCTAGCTCTAGGTGACCAAGCAAGAGGTTCGCGATAATGAACGACTTGTGTCGCCACGGCATACACCGGGTCACCCGTGTTATCGTGGTGTGCTTCTTGTGCATCGGTGCGAGTGCCTGGAACAGTCAGGCGCAAACTCTCAAGTCGATCGATGTCGAGACTTTTGAGACGTGGATGCAGAGCCTCTCCAATTGGGGGCGGTGGGGTGACGACGACCAGCTCGGCACACTGAATCTGATTACACCAGAGAAACGTCGCGAAGCACTCACGCTCCCACGTGACGGTGAGTTAGTGTCTCTAGCACACGATGTGGAAACAGAACCAGCTATTGACAACACTCGCCCGTTCGAAATGACCATGAGTGGCCTTGGCGATGCTGGTCTTAGTGTTAGTGACCAATGGACCGTGTCCTATCATGGTTATGCGCACACTCACCTTGACGCTCTTTGCCATTTTTCCTATGACGACCAGTTGTACAATGGCGTTCCCGCCGACTCAATCACGGTTGAGGGTTGCGCACAACTGGCAATTACGAACTTCAAGGAAGGGATCGTCACACGGGGAGTCTTGATAGACATTCCCTATCACCGGAATGTCGAATTTCTGGAACCGGGTAGTCCAATCTATCCAGAAGAATTGGACAACTGGGAAACCCAGACTGGGATAACTATAGGCAGCGGCGATGCCGTGTTTATAAGAACAGGTCGATGGAAACGACGCGCCGTAGAGGGGCCATGGGATATCGGCAGTTATGTCGCAGGCTTGCATGCGTCAACAGCCCGATGGTTTCACAATCGTGATGTGGCTGTCATTGGAACTGACCACGGTGCTGATGTTCATCCTTCTGGCATGGACGGCGAGCGTCACCCACTCCATATTCTGTTGCTGGTCGCCATGGGTACACCAATTTTTGACAATGTTGACCTTGAGGCCTTGAGTCGTGCCACCACCGAGCGTCAGCAGTGGGAATTCCTACTAACCGCCGCGCCATCGCCTGTGCCTGGCGGCACGGGTTCCCCCTTAAACCCGATTGCTATCTTTTAGACTCACCCAGCTTCTCGGAATCGATCAACGATCGTCGCGATAAACCTTTCCAGCTTTCATTACGAAATCGACATTAAATAGTTCAGAGATATTCTCCAGCGGATTTGCAGGGACCGCAATCATGTCAGCGAACCTGCCTTCCTCCAGGCGCCCAAGATGGTCACTTTGGCCAAGTAACTCTGCCGCGTTCACTGTAGCCGTCACAATGGCCTCCATCTCTGATAGCCCAATGTCTACATACCATTCAAGCTCTCTAGCATTTCGGCCATGTGGCACCACTCCGGCATCACTTCCAGAAGCAATCTTCACACCAGCCGCAAATGCTTCAGCCACCCGTCTCGGATGCTCTGCAAGAGATCGTTCCAGGCGTATCCTCGTCGTCGAATCTCGACTGCCGAGACTCCGTCGAATCATGTCCTTGACCATTAAGGTGGGAACGATAAAACTCCCGGATTCGACTAAGAGTTTGTAGGAAGTTTCGTCGAGCCAAGAGGCGTGTTCAATGGAATCCACTCCAGCCTCTAATGCGAGATTAATTCCCGCAGTCGGATGAGCATGTGCTGCCACTTTTAATTCGCGTGTTTGAGCTGTCGCGACCACAGCTTTCAACTCATCCAACAAGAACACGGCAGGAGCGTTCTCATGAGCGCAGGGTTGTGACCCGCTACACGTCGCATACACCTTAATAAAATCTGCACCCATAGCAATCTGACGACGGACGGCCTCGCGGCATGAATCTACGCTAGAGCAGGCGCCAGAACTGCCGTCAGTACCAATACGAATGGTGTGGCCAGCCACGTATAACCGAGGACCCTCCAGATCGCCAGATTCAATTCCGTCTCTCAACGCAAAGATTGACCATCCACTTGACCCTGGATTCCGAACAGTAGTGTACCCGGCGTGTAACGTCTTACGCGCATTGGCGATCCCAACGGTCATGCTATACACATCGCGTCCTTCATCCACCCCAGGGAGCGACACACCCCGACTCGACGTTAAGTGCACATGCATGTCGATCAAACCCGGTAGAACAAAGTGCTCCTGCAGATTAATGACCTTCGCTTCTTTGAGATCAAGGGATTCAGAAGATGGAAATCCAGCGACGATGCGGTCGAGACGGTCGTTTTTGACCACAATGGTCTGGCGTTCCACGGCCGGCCTACCAGGAACAGCAAGGAGTGTACCCGCCTGAACAAGTAGCCAACGGTCAGGCATCTCTTGCCCAACAGAAACATTCGCAATCGAAATGATTAGCGCAAAAACAACTGTCGCGAAGCCATTCATGATTCCTCCTCACTCAGCAGTAACAACCAAAGCCACAGCCTCTCCATTATTTTTACTGATTCACCACCGGCCGGCAATTCCAAACATCGTATCCTGCTATACTCACTCAGCATACGAAGGCAGGTCGTCTGGCGTCTGATATTCAAACGTTAAAGGCTTAATAATGAAACAAAAACCTCGCAATTCCAAAAATGGTTCGGTGGGTCGTCGACGTTTTCTCAAGGGGGCAGCCGCTGGCGCAGCGATGTTGGCCGGCAGTAGCGTTCCAGCCTCCATCACCGAAGCCTCAGGGTCCACAAAGGACACCGAGACGCGATCCGAATCCGCAAGCGTAGCCCATAACACCAGTGAAGCCAGTAGCGCGATCGAACATCCAGGGTCGGACTATATGGTCGATGTTTTTCGGGCCCTTGACATCGAATATTGCGCTTCCAATTGCGGTTCGAGCTTTGATGGATTGCAGGAATCCATGGTCAATTATGGTGCGAACCGTATGCCAGAATTTTTAACTTGTCTTCACGAAGAATCTGCAGTCGCAATGGCCCACGGTTACGCCAAGATCGCAGGTAAACCAATGATGGCCCTATTTCATGGCACCGTCGGTCTGCAACATGCCGCCATGGCCATTTATAACGCCTACGTTGATCGCGTGCCTGTCTACATGGCAGCCGGTCTTGACTATGACGGTCCGGTATCAGCCCACAATGCAACCGACCTCGCTGCCCTAGTCCGCGACTATATTAAGTGGGACCACCAGCCTGGCGCCTTGATGGACTTTGGTCGATCGGCTGTCCGTGCCTACACTCTCGCGACCACACCGCCTATGGCACCCGTGCTTCTGGTTCTCGATGCCAAACTTCAAAAAGATGCAGCCGATAATCCACCATCGGTTCCAAAGATCACCGTGCCAAAATTCCCAAGCGCTGATATTGGATCCGTGCGAGAAATCGCTCGCCTGCTGGTCGCAGCAGAAAACCCCCGCATCAACACAGGTCAGGTGGCGCGAACACAAGAAGGTCTCGACTTGCTCGTCGAGCTTGCTGAACTACTACAAGTTTCAGTAAACGGTGTCAGTAATCGCCTCAATTTCCCATCACGCCATCCACTCCAAGGCACGGGAACAGGGACGCCTGACTTAATTCTGAATTTAGAACCGGGTTCTCGAGTTGGGACTTCACCAAGTTCACCACGCTCAACTGGCCGTCCGCCTCGAGCAACTGATGCTGCAAACGTTACAACCATTACCATTAGTTCGGCCGAATTTCTTGTAACGAGTAATTTCAATGTATTCGGCAACGGAGCAGGAAACGCTGACCTCGTCATCGCCGCCGACGCGCAGTCGACCTTGCCAGCGCTCATTGAAGAGGTTCGGCGTTTGATGACCAGCGACCGGCAAACGTTCTGGCAGGATCGCGGCACCAAAATTGCCAGCGCGCATTTACGAGCCCGTCGTCGCACAATCACAGATGCCCGCTACGGCTGGGATAACAGCCCCGTGAGTCTTCCGCGACTTGCTGCGGAAGTGTGGCCACATATTAAGGACCTTGATTGGTCATTCGTCTCGCCTCAGCGATTTCTCGGGAATTGGCCAAGTCACTTATGGGATATGAACAAGACCTACCATTTCATCGGTGCCCATGGTGCTGGTGGAATGGGCTATGGGGCACCCGCAGCCGTGGGTGCTGCGCTAGCGAATCGAAAACACGGCCGGATTTCCATCAATATTCAAGGCGATGGCGACCTGAATTACGCCCCTGGTGTCCTCTGGACGGCTGCTCACCACCAAATTCCGTTACTTACAATAGTCGCCAACAATCGCGCCTATCACGCAGAGGTCATGTTCCTGCAAAAACAATGTGCAGCTCGTAACCGTGGTGTAGACCGTGCCGACATTGGGACAACGATTAAGGACCCGAACATTAGCTACAGCCAAATGGCGAAAGCCTACGGAGTCTACGGTGAGGGTCCTATCGACAATCCTCGCGACCTTGGTCCGGCGCTTCGCCGCGCGCTCGAACGGGTAAAAGCTGGAGAACCGGCTGTGCTTGACGTTCTAACCCAACCACGAGGATGAGGAGCACGTTATGAATCGCCTACCAATACTGACAGTCGCGTTGTTGACGGTCACCATTCAATTCGTTGGTGCCCAAGTCACTGAATCCCAAGAGGTCGAGCCTCTTCTTGGGAATACGGAGAACGGCGAGCAACTTTTTACTGAATATACGTGTGCAGGCTGCCATGGTTTTACTGGAGAAACCGGACTGGGAACTCGGCTCAATCCATCTCGCATGCGGCAGGCGCGTTTCATTCAGTACCTCCGCAACCCGACTGATCCTGAACGGATGCCACCATACCAGGAGCCAGAGGTGTCAGACCAGAATCTAGCCGACATTTATGCTTTTCTTGACTCTCTACCGTCTCAATCACCGGCAATCGAAGATATTCCGCTTTTACAGGCCATTCTTGGAGAATTACGGCATTAGAAAGTTGTTTGGCTCGACCGAGAAAACTTCACAAAGCTGCCGTGTAATAAGGAGTACCGGTCATGGAGAGAAAGAGTTCAGGCATGCGACGTCGTGACATGCTCCAGCTAACCACTGCTGCTCTTCTGGCAACAACGACTTCGCCAATCGCGTGGTCTGGACAAGCCCCAACGGCGGCGAACTCCTCCGGAGATCGGATCAACCGCATCCGTCACTTCACAGTGACCTCCAAACGTTGGAAGGTTGTCGGTAAGAATTCCCATCTCGACGTCCATGGGGACACCGCCACCGATCGTCTCCTTATTATCAATACCGCCAGTGGCCTAGAAGGGTTCGGCTCGTCGAATCCAGATGAAGCCGACGCGGCCAGCCTTCTAAATAAAGACCCGCTCAAGTTCTTTAAACCAGGTCGAGGAATCGTCAGTCCTCTTGGACGAGGGGATGCGCCATTATGGGACTTAACCGGCAAGATTTTTAATGAACCGGTATGGCGCCTACTCGGTGGCTACGGCCCTGCAACCGTGCCGGTGTATGACGGAAGTATTTATTTCTCGGACCTGGAGCCTGAATACAGGGATCGCGGAATTCCTCGAATTTTAGAAGAAATTGATTACGCGCTCGAATTAGGACACCGGGCCTTCAAAATTAAGGTTGGGCGCGGCTATCAATGGATGCCGTCGGCTGCTGGACTGACACGCGATATCCAAGTGGTCCGCGCCATCCGCGCACACGTCGGTGCTGACGTTAAATTAATGGTTGACTCGAATAATGGCTACGATCTGGCGACAACCAAACGCTTTCTCGAAGAAGCAGATATTGAATTCTTTTTTGTGGAAGAGATGTTCCCAGAATCCGTCGACGAAGACCTGGAACTCAAGGAATGGATCCAATCCCGTGGTTGGGCCACACTGGTCGCCGACGGTGAATCCGCACGTGAGCTGGATCACTTCACGCCCTACATCCAACGAGGCGCCTTCGACGTCCTTCAAGGTGACATGCGCCGCTTCGGCTTCACCGAGTTACGTAATCTTGCACGACAGGCAGCCCCCGCGGGCATCCGCCTCGCTCCGCATAACTGGGGTAACTACCTTGGCCTTTACATGCAGCTCGTGTTGGGACGCGGCATTCCAAATCTAATTATGGCTGAACAGGATCCAGCGAACACTGACCTCTTTGATGCCTCCGCCTTCGAATTACGGGATGGCCGTATGCGGGTCCCCGACACGCCTGGTTGCGGTCTTGTTCTACGCACCGACCGTCTCGTCGACGAGACACTCAATTGGGAAATTCACGCCTGACGATTTCCAGACCTCGCACGTCGATAGAAGCTGCTCAAACAGCTGAATCTTGCAGGCAGTTCAAAACGTGTCGATAGAATTCTGGATGCGACTGCCAGGTTTGCGCTGTCACAATCCTTCCATCCCGATAGGCTTCTTCAGTCGAATATCTGCCACCAGCAAATTCCACTTCGTTCCGCACATGTTCGTAACAGGTTACCGTTCGCCCCTTCACGAGACCGGCCGCAATTAGCACCTGGATGCCGTGACAAATTGAAAATATCCAGCGATCCAATTTTAAAAACTGTTGGATGAGGCTAATGAGTGCGGCGTCGTGTCTCAGGTATTCTGGCGCTCGGCCACCAAGCACCAGAACGGCAAGATAGTCGTCGGCTCTGACTTCTTTAATGGCGAGGTCAGAGTCGAGACCATAACCCTGTCGTTCGATATAGGTATCCCAACCCGGTTCAAAGTCATGGATCACAAGGTGTAACCGACGTTTACTTGGAGCTGCCACGACAACTTCAAATCCGGCCTCACGAAGCCGATGAACAGCATAAAGCGATTCATAGCTCTCTCCTCCATCTCCGGTAACAACCAACACTTTCTCGCTCATTGTTAATTTCTCCTCACCGTTAACTCTTGCAGCCCGTCGATTTTCTCATGATGAGTCCAGCGCACGCTAAACCTGCCACTCAGAAGACTATAATGCAGAACTATGTCAGAACCTCTGATCCGCACAGAAGTCGTCGGGTCTTACCCGACCCCCAGTTGGTTATCAGCCATGCCATCCAAGCCTGCGCTGCGAGACGCGTTGCTCGTTGTGCTTAAAACTCAAGAGCTTGCCGGAATCGATGTGGTGAGTGATGGCGAACTGGCTCGATTTGATCTCAATCATCCTGATACCAATGGCATGATTGAATTCTTTATTCGTCCACTCGCTGGTATTTCTACAGAACTCACGACGGAAGAACGAAACGCCTTTGAATCCCAGTCAGGCATGCAATTCCGAAATCGGCCCGCCGGTGTCGTGCGTGGCCCACTTGGTGCCGGCACGCTTGATCTGTCATCGCACTGGAAACAGTTACCGCCCCTTAGCACGCAGCCAATTAAATTTACCGTAACGTCGCCCTACATGCTCGCGAAAACACTGTTGGACAACCACTACGGCGACCTCCGGAGACTCTGCACCGAACTCGCTACACTCCTTGCAGCCCAAATCTCGCAAATTGACCCGCCCGTTCTTCAAATCGACGAAGCCAACCTGACCGGACATCCCGAGGACCGTAATTGGGCTTATGAACCTATCAACATAGTTCTCGATGCTGCTCCACACGAGAAGGCCGTGCATTTATGCTTCGGAAACTATGGAGGCTCAACAATACAACGTGGTTTCTGGAAGGACTTGCTGCCATTTCTTAATGCGCTCCATGCTGACCATCTGTTACTTGAATTCGCAAGGCCTGGTTACGACGAGCTCGAAATATTGCGGGATCTCAAACCCGAACTTGCGTTGGGTGTTGGCGTAATCGACATTAAGGACAACGAAGTGGAAACACCAGACTTGGTTGCCTCCCGGATTGAACACGCTGTGAACGTGCTCGGTCCTGACCGCATTCGATGGGTGCATCCTGATTGTGGTTTTTGGATGTTACCTCGAAGTGTTGCCGACCGAAAAATCGTGAATCTGGTAAAGGGGCGCGATCTATTTCTGGCTCGCTAACAGAAAAGTCTCATTCGAGGCTATTCGGTATTACTCGCTGGTTGCCCTTCGCCGAGGCTCTTCGCTCTATATACTGCGGATCGATCCAGGGTTCATCGTGAAGATGGGCCCGCATTAGACGGATGCGCTTCTGCAATAACTCTTTCAAGTTTCTTCCGTGAATAAGCGGAGTTTCCTCCTGGTCGGTTGTCGCCATGAACTCAATACCAGAAGCGAGCAGATCTATCAGTTCCTCTGAATTCACTATCTCTTCAAGCATCGTATCGTGCAAGAGAGACTGACAATGGGTCATGGCTTCAGTGTCTTTCAACTTTCTCGCCTCGAGGAATCCATGTACGCTGACCACCCAAGCCGCCACACTCCGCTGCGTACGTAACCAACAGCGAAGCGCTCTCAATCGAATCCACTGGTCATAAATCACGTTCTTGACCCCGAGTGCATCGTTCGCTTCATCGCAGCACGCTTCAAGCCGACTTATCCCACGGTCAAGTGGTGTCCACACGTGGGCGTCAAATCGAGTTAAATCCTTCTGACACGACTCTCGAGTCGTCAGCTGAAAAAGTACATCTCGACTCAGATCGACATTATTTGGATTGTGTGGTGTCGTACACATGAAATCTTGATAATAAGCTCGGTCACTCTCTGAAATTGCTTCAATGTTCGGAACGAGTGGGCGCACCCACAGACGGTACCAAACAAATCCATACATTGAATACAATGGCACCACATTCGGATACGCAAGAATCGCTTCTTCCGCATCGGTCCAGGCATCCAGCAATGTCGTAGTGAACTGGCGGCCTCCCCACCGCTTTGCCATACGGTCGACCTCACGATCAATCTCCAAATCAGGTGTAAATTGAAACGCCGCCACCATTTCGTGATTCGGATCAAATGGCACGAGTCCTGGAACATTCGTGCCTCCGAGGTGAGCAATATGCTGAACTCCATTCTTATGAAGCATCTGAAGTCTTCTACCGGTCAATCGAGGATAGGGAACACCAAGCAGGGGGGCAAAAATCGCGTGTGGACCTGTTGCAAAATAGAAATCCGCTCGAACGCCACGCGCTTCCAAATCCGACATCAAGTCACGTTCACGCGGATCAAAGCTGTCCTGGTACACTGTTCCAGGATTCACCGCGTTCGAGTCAGAATACCGAGGATGGGTATACGGCATGTCCCAGCCCTTCCCTATTAAAGATGCACTTTCGATTTCAACCCCCTCCTCCAAACCTGCCCAAATCGTTTCGTGTTCGCCATAGAAAGATTCCATGCGTGTCAACACTCTGAAATCAGCCTGCTGAGACCTCCCGGCGTCACGTAACAGTCGGAGAAACTGGATGGCATTCTCGCCAGCAACTTTTGCAATGTCGGCGTCCTCATTCCATTCACGAATCAAATACGCCCCACCGTTACGTCCAACGTAGAGAGACTTCGTGTATTCGAATCCGGCACCACTATCATTAGTCCACACTGAAAGAAAGCCGAGCTGTGGAACTTCCGCAAGAAGAGTTTGCACCATCTCTTTATAGTGTGCCTGTACACTTGGGTGGCTAGTCGTCATGTTGTAACGTGGCTTAAAACTTCTAAACGGGTGATCCACCCGCGCGCCACGTAGCATCGGATACTCGTCGAAGAATTTATCCGGCACTGAACGAGGTTCGAAACAGAAGAGTCCAGGCACTAAACCGTAGGTCACCGCAAGGGCGGCATTCGCCTTGAGATTCGCAAGGTTCTCTGCAAGCCACTCCTTTGGATAGAGACCCGTATTGAGTGTGCTCGCGACAAACTGATCGAGCGCTGGGCCATACGTGTAAAACATGGGATAAATTTCGTCGGGTGGTCCAGTCTCGTAGCCGTGTGCCGAAGCCAACCCGTTTACTTCGATATGAGTAAATCCTCTTGCTGCTAACCGCTCAACGTAGGCTGATGGATCGCGCTGAAATTGAATCCGCCCTTCCTGTGTGAGCGTGAAGTCGAACAGGCTGCGTTGCCAACTGAACGCCACTGGCATTCGACGACCCTGTTCATAAGATTCGATAGGATCATCTCCAAGACGTGTGAGAAGATTTGTCGCACTCCCAAACAGCAGAGGTAAAGCCGTCACCGCAAGAACTCCACAGCCTTTTTCATTTACACGAATAAAGACTTCCTGCCTGTGATCCTTGAGGAGCCCTGTGCGAGGAGTGGGAATCTGAAACACGCCAGGGCTTTGTTGTTCCAAATTGGTGTGGCTCGCTTCAATTACAGCATCAAACTTCGTCGCAATTCGCTCTGCGACCAAGTTCACCACTGACGGCGCATCCGGCTCGATTTGCACGGTGCTTACACAAGCTAAAGCTTCGGAGACCGTTTTCATGAGTCCACACCGGCCGCCAACTCGATCAATACATCTGCTTGGCGTTCAACATCAAGATCGATATTCACGTAGTTGCTTGATTGCACGCACGTGTTTTTCCAAGAAGTCGGGAGGTTGCTCACTGTCACCTGAGTTGCAACGCGCCCCGCTGGAAGCAAGACATGTACAGATGCCATTGATTGCTCTGCGAACACGGCAAAGCGTATAGCTTGTTCCTCAGCCTGATAGTGATATCCAATTGACTTGCCCGATTGGGGATACTCTAACTGAACCTCGGCGTCTTCAACATCCGCAGCCGCCCATCGAGGTGCAAGCGTGACTCTGTCAAATCCCTTGCCCTCATCAGTTATCCCGACCAATCCCTCGACCAACGCGTACAGCATGGCTGATGACCCCCAACCATCGGTAGGCTGAGCTTCCGGACTCGTGCTTGTCTCAACACTCGCGGGTGCACCGCTTGGGAAATACCATAAATAGGTTGCCTGGTTCTCACCGATCAGATTCCAATACCGTCTTAAAATATCGACCCCATATCTCTCAAAACCATTTTCAAACGCCGCTCGAGCTAGCTCGCCACCGACCAGTGGCATAATGCCGCCGTTCACATAAGCTCCTTGCACCAGTTTCTCATCGCCGAAAATCCCGTTAGGAAATGGTGGGTCGATCGAGAACCATTCAGCAAAAGCAGCGGTCGTCTGTCGCCGGCGGCGATATTCCTCAATAATCGATACCGCTTTCTTTAAATCTGTAAGACCGCGATTCACATCCATTGGATTGCTAAGGCTCAGCTGCTTGCTTTCGTCCACACCAGAAATCGTGATCGGTGTCCGTTTAACAAAATGAGTGTAGAACGTACCATTCCAACAAACTTCATTCGCACGAGCTTTCAACTCGTTAGCCTGGTGAGTCCAGTACGCTCCGCGGTCCTTCTGGCCAAAGTACACGTACAATCCTGCCAAGATCTGAAAGGCTTCGTAGTAACCACTATTATCTCCGTGCATGATGCCCCAAAAAGTGTTGTCATCAATCTGAAATTGAAGCCACTCATGCCGACCGGCGGTATACGCAAAGTCCCAGGTGTCGATCGTGTAGGCACGTTTTACAAGTCCTAGTTCCGTATCCCAATACCAAGGATGCGACAAAATGTAGCTCAGGGCCCGGTCCATCACGGGTAAGAGTTTGCGAATCCATTCGTCGTCGCTGCATGCCTGCCACGCAAGCCAGGCGGCTTTCACAAAACGGTACTCGACATCAGCTTCAACCGGCACGCGGACGTACTTCGTCCAGTTTTCTCGTTCGCAGGGTAATTTTTCTGGAAATGTCGTGAAGTAATCAAAGATCCGTCCACTCGCAGATTGAGTCTCAGCAAAATGTTCAACCACGCTTACCGCATCGTTATGGAAATATCTTCCCATTCGCAACATGTCACAGTGATCGCGAATCCAAATAGACTTCGCATCCGGTGTCCGAAATCCACTCACTCGTCGTCCATCAACGACGAGTTCCATAACGTCTTGCTGAAGAAACGCGCTGGTAGTCTCGAACAACCTGTGGAACACAGGGTCGCTCGTCCGTAAATAACTTGATTTGCGGCTAGGGTTCAAGCTGCACCCGTCCGCGCCAATAGCGCATCTTTCCAACACCGCTGGCATCCTTGCTACCGTCGAATGCGAGATAAAAGTATGACGGGCTTCCTTCATAGAGAACCTGATCGCCGTGGGTTGCCTTGGTGAGGTTGGTAATCGTGAAGCTTAATTCGTTCTTATTCTTAACGGCAAAAAGAAAGTCACCGTTCGTCTCGATCTCATTAAATCGTATTCGCCCCGCCTCGTAGGTATAGCGAGGACGCCGCCAATCGCGACTAATGTCCATCCGGAGATCTTCTTTTACACCGACCAGAATCTGTTTTTCGCCCATATCGATTTCAACCCCTAACCCAGAACCAGTTGGTACGGAATTCACCAGATGAATTCGGTCTACCCAGGATTGTGGAGACTCACTATCATCGTGTGGGATAAGAACAGTCACAAACCCTTCTGTTTCACCTAACTCGAAATGATGGGCGGTTGTCTGATGAATCAACATCTCTTCCTGATAATGCCGCCTCTCGGACTCTGTCCCCTCCAGTCTGTAATGGGTATCTGGAAAATGGATGAGGAGATGACGGTCCTCGCTCAGTTCTCGATTCCGAATGCGATCGTAAACCGTGTCGTACCAATGCTCCCCTTGGTCGAGGATCTTTCGCGTGTGCCATAAATTCGCCAACGTAAAGTACTCTTCGGTCCGAGCCTTCAAAATGTCGAAGACGACAAACAGCTCTGGGTCTTTTACATAGGCAATGACTCGATCCCATTCAAATCCCCAACCGTCATCGATCATTCGACTGCGACTGTAATCAACGTCAGGCAAGTGCAAGAAGTCGACCTTCTGGGTCCTCACTCGCCGATACGAACCCGCGTTGTGAAGAAACTCTAGAATAGGCTGACCCGGTACGGCGCCTGGAGTATCCAATCGCGCTTCTCCTTCAGCCTGGCCCATCCAAATCTTTTCAGGGCGAACCACTAGTCGGTTATGAAAATAGTCCTGGCGATAAGCTCCGAACGGCCCGCTCGGCATGTAGTCACGATACCCTCCGTCATTAAGTAAGACCGACCCTCCTGACATTAACAATGTGATGCTGTTCTCATCGGCGTGCCCATGCGTCATTTTTTCTTCTTCGACAGGGATCGTATCGCGAAGGTAATCTCTAAAATTGAGGCCTCCGTCACCTTCATCCCGGTAGTTCAGTAACAGATACGTCGACTCAGGAGCCCAACCATTGCGAAATACAATCTTCTTGCCTTGTACATCCTCCATCACTTCCGCTGATAAATGCGTGGGAGCTTCGGGAGGAACATCATCAGTTCCCCAACGGTGACAATCCAATAAGAAATATCCCAATCCCACATTCGTCGGATTATCAAAATCCACGAATTGTTCGGCGATTACACTTGCAGCCCACTTTAGGTTCGGATCATCGTAGGCCGCCGCCGACGCCTCAAAGAACACCAAAAAATGTTGCCAATTGGACAGCCAGTTGGAATCACCGAAATCCGGAACCATGCCAGACGGTGCCATTAGATTCACAAAATACCGACTGTAGTAGTACATCTCAGGTGTTCGGAATAGCGCCGGCAAACGACCGGTGACATCAGCATGTCCCATCAGAGCGTAAAGCCAAATGCCGTGGTAGTGCGTAGCGTCCTCGATCTCCCAATTACCCCAGTTGTCATCTGCCAATGCTCTATCCTGCATTCGCCAAACCGACGCGCGGGGGTGATCCGGCATGGCTCGCACAGCCCACGCCAACGACTCCGCGCGAAGCATTGTCCGATTCATGGTGCCCCACTCGACGGTTCGCAATAAATACTCCATGCTATGTCCGATCAACTCGCCTGCCTGTCGCGCTTGATCTGGAGAAAACTGATTAAGACGATTGAGTGTTTCAAAAACCTTGATGTAACGCATCACGCGAAAAAAATCAGGCAGCGCCGGAACACCATTTGTATAGTCAGGACGACGAGCAATGGAATCCTGAGGATATTCACTCCGATAGTTGCCATATTCGAGCATGACGTGCTTTGCTCGCTCTGCGTAAACCGGTACTCCCTCCTCTTCAAAGAGATAGGCATAGATGACAGCCATTTCAAGCAAGCGGTTTGGTGGCCGATAGCCGAAAATGCTTCCAGAATCAAAATTGTCTCGCCACTCGTCTATCAAATTGTCGTAATTGTCCCAGGTCCAGTTGGCTGACCCGCGTGCATACTCCAGATACATATCCCGCGTGGCTGACGTTTGAGCCATACTCGGTCCCGCACTCAACAACATCGCGCACGCCCATAGGCCCATTATGATTCGTCGACTTCGGTGCATCCTCGCCACTCCCTTCGTAACTATCCGCACAACCTGCCTTACCGAATATTCACCATCATCCAGAGCAAGAACACAATCACCCCAACCAACACCCAACTGCCTCCAAAACCAATGTAGTCCATTTTCATGGGTTTCATGATCTCCCAGCCTGAGTTTGGAAACAGTTTCTCGCTATCGAATTGACGTGGACGGGCATAAGCCGATTCCAGTGCCGAGGCATCTCCCTCAGGAGTCGGTTGCACCGGCGTATGTAGTTTTGCAAAGAAGCGGTCAAGCGCTTGCGTTTGAACCGGAATTGTCAGGGCACTAAACAAAAACAACAGAACGAATGGAAATAGCGCCGCAAAGTAAAATCTGAGTGCAATCAACCATGACCGCGGGGTGTCACGAAAATCGAATCCCAACCAGCTCAACACCCACACTTCTGCATTAAATCGACCGACACCCACTCGAGCCGAAGACGAGTCGGCTGGGTCTTCTCGTGCTACAGCATCGAAGAATATGGCGCTTCGCGGAATCTCACGACTCTTCGTAATGAGGTCGCCCACCTGTGCGGCTCGTCCAGCTTCCACGTCGACCGCTATGGCTGGTTCTTGCACTTCCACCACCCGCGCTTGCGTTTCCTGTAAAAACTCAGGGTGATGTCGCGACCAATCCATCGTGGCAAATAGATTTGGAACCACAAGATAAATGACCACGCAGATCGCAACCTGCAGAATCACAGCCATTCGAGTCAGCCCTCGCCAAATAAAGCCTAGCCAGATCGCTGCTCCAAAAATTGCAGGCACAGAAATCACATACCGAAACAACTCCAAAAGGTCATCCACCAAGACGGCCACCGCAATGCCTCCCACAAGGGTAACGGGGATGAGTAGTCTCCCCACCAATAAGTAGTGCGCCTCGGATTGATTAGGTCTTAGTGGTTCGTATAGGTTCCGGATAAACAGGGCCGAATAGGAGACTGCCGTAGCATCTAGGGTGGACATGTTGGCTGCGAGAACACCTACCATCATTAAGCCGATCGCTCCCGGGGCAAGGAGGTCATGCGTCATGTATCCCCAAATCAGATCGGGGTCATGCAAATCACCCGCGTACAGCCCGATAGCGAGCAACCCTGCCAGAGCCCAAAAGAGCATGATAAACCGTTTGAAAAACATGCCGCCAATCATGCCGAATCGCGCTGTGTTTTCATCCCGCGCCGAACCTGCGGTCTGCATTCCCGTAGCAACAGCAATAATGGATACGAGGTTTGCGAGAATCATCGCGAGGATCGTATACCACCCATAGTCGCTGAGGGCAGCCGAACCAAACAAGTCGAACATGAAACTGGGCACGGTCGCATGCAACCCCTCGAACCCACCAATCTTATTTAAGCCAAGTGGAATCAAAATTAACGAAAACAGTACGATAAATATGCCTTGAATCACATCGGTGATAGCCGCGGCACGAAATCCACCCAGCATCGTATAGATCGACACCACAAACGCGAAGATGGCATAAAAGACCAGTGGATTCGTATGCGAGATCAGTGAGCGCAGCTGTCCTAATTTCCTCCGTTCATCTAATTCCTCCCAACGATTACGTTCATCTGTTGTGAGGTCTTCCTCTAATCGCTCAGTCAATTCGTTATATTCGAGAAAGGTTTGCACGTCGTGACGTTCTTTATCCGTCCATTCCGTTTCGGCTTTCGGAGTAACCGCCATAAAAGTTTTCCCGGCCACCATGAAGCCCGCACCTCCACCAATAATTGAAACGAGCAAAATAAACACCGCAAACGATCCGCCAAGGAATGGACTCTGAAAACGCTCTGTAAAGTAATCACCAATGGTCGTTAAGCGAACCCTTCTGAAAAATAAAGTTTGAAACCAATAAAACGGTGTGATGAACAGGACAAGAAATTGAATCCACATGCCCCCGATGCCCTGACGATAGATTTCTCTGGATACGGCTACGGCCTGATCTGCGTTTGTCGAGGTGCCAAAGTTAAGGAAAAACTGATAGAACTTTCCTAACCGGCGTCCCGCGAGAAAAAACTCTGCTCGATCCCGAGTCTGTGCTCCAACTCGTTTTCCAATCCAGATGATAACGATCAAATATCCAAGCAGGATTGCCACATCCAGCGGATGAAGGCCTAAAAGGGTCACGAACCTACCTCTCGTGACGGAAACTGGTCATAGTTTTTTAGATCGACGGTTCGTCCGCGCACACTCAAGGACCCCTCAACTTCACTCGGCAGAACACCAAGCTGATAAGCTTTCTGAAAGTCAGCGTCGAGACCAGCAATCCAGCATCGATCTGGACCATGTGCCATACGCCGACGGTCGTCTGAGACCGTCAGAATTTGGCCAAGCGATTCATGAACGCCATTTGCGCATATTGTCTGAGCCATTGCCGCCTCGGGACCGCAAGAGACTGGTTGGACTCTCCTCACCGAACAAATGGCTTCATTCAATTTTAGAAACTGTCCGTCTGCATCTGGCGACGGGTACGTGTCTACGCAACGCGTGCCATCCTTAACAACAATTTCGTTCTTTTGTCCTTGAGTGTTCGCATCGAAAGTTACGCGCCCGCGCTCAAATTCCAGTTCAAACCGAGGCCCCTGAGACTGTTGTGAAGCATGAGAACCATAGAACAGGATTTCGACGTTCTCTGCAGTCCGTGCACGGCAAGCGACCGTATCGAAGCTCTCAATATCGTTTACACGACATGCCTCGGCGGTCACTTCGATCGGAAGCGCGCTGGCGCCAGTTGTTGTTCCCATTAAGAAAAAAAGATTGTGTAAAAAATGAGCTTGCGCATTATTAAGCGGACTATCGAGAATCCAGCGCCCTGTTACCGCTTCGCGAAGTTTCCCCGCCCAAGCATTACGTTGATAGTAGGACGTTGTCCTAGGCCACAGGCAAATCGTCTTCAGTCGAATCGGCGCACCAAACCGTCCCGCCCGAATATCATTTTTGAGCGCCTGAATACCTCGAGAATACGACCACTGATAGCCAATCCGCACCGACCGATCTGAACGGTCACATGCGTCCATAAGTGCTTTGGCTTCCTGAATTGCCGAACCAAGTGGTTTCTCACACAACACATGACAACCATGCTTTAACGCCAGCACACTCTGGGAAATATGGTGATGAATTGGCGAAGCGATGATCACTAAATCGGCTGCATGTCCGGCCTCAAAGCAGTCCGGCAGTGATTCATAGACCGGCACGGCATCGTGAAAACATTCTAAAGAACCGGAATCACGACTCCAGTGCGGGTCAACAGCACCAACCACCTTAACGGTATTCAAAGGTTGCTGTGCCAGCACGTCAATGTAGTCAGCACCATAACCATTGATACCGACCATGATTATGCTCACGGGTGCTGTCACGATAAACCCGCATCAGCAACAAGCCGCTTTGCAGCAATCAGATTTTGACTCATTCTCGCCTCACACAGTGTAGGCCAGTCCGCGCGTTCCGTCGGCACACAGTGGTCGGCTTGTTGGGTTCGACGCGCAAGCGTTGCGATCGCTGTCATCTCTTCTTCAGTGGCATCTGGAAATTTTGCCAAGAAACGCTCGTCTTTGATCGGCAATGAAAATGAGCCTCCATGATCTTCCACCGACAGATGAATCGGCCGATCGCTACGTTCTAGATGGCGAATCACCCCAGAGAGATCGACCATACCTTCCCCTATGGCCGTCGGAAAGATTTCCCAGCCCGCTGGTACACTCCGCACCCCACCATCCTTCAGATGCGTCGACACCACCCATGGCAATATTCGCTCGGTCGCTCGAACCGGTTCCTCCAACATTGTCAACACATTCATCGTGTCAAAAACCACACCCAGCCAATCCCCTGGACTCGCGTCGCACATTTCAAACAGTCGAAGCAGTTCATAGGTCGTAAACTCAAAATGTAATTCGATTGCGAGAATGACTCCGTGATCACGCAACATCTCCCGCTGTGCCCGTAGCGCCGTGGCCGTCTCTCGGAGCAAGATCTCCGTCGAAGGGGCGACGTCGGTCCACCGCATGAGCCCACCAGAGCATGACCGAACAATCTGAACCCCCAAGTGTTCGGCTTGTGTCGCGACTATGTGATTGGCATCAAACAAATCACGAACCGACCAGTTCGTCATATCGCGCGGAATATGTCCAGCACCGCCCCATTCAAGGTAGAGACTTTCTGATTCGGCAAACTTCCGAAGCTCCTGAAGGCAACCGTGGTCTAACCGTTGTTGCCATTCTGGCTCAAACCCAGAAAAGTGCACTCCATCTGCCCCGTGATCCACGGCCCATCGCAAAATATCCAACGGAGACAACTCAAGAGGACTCAACCCGTATTGATCTAATCCCACTTTCCATGGTTCTAATCGCTGCCCCCGAGTTCTCTTCGTCTGGCTAGAGGACACTCTGGTACCTTTGCACGCACATGCGCAACACCTCGTCTGGATCGCGCCGCCACCAATTTGTTGAAAAAATTTCAATCTCGCAGCATCCTTCGTACCCTGCTGCAAGAACCATTTGATAAATTTGCTTAAGATCAATAACTCCATCACCAGGCATCCCTCGATCTCCAAATATCATTTCGGTAGGCACCAGCCAATCAGCACAGTGGAACGCAAAAATGTGGTTGGTCGCGCCTGCCCGTTGAATCTGTCGAGTCAAATCAGGGTCCCACCACACATGATACGTATCAATAACCACACCCACATCTCCACCAAGCTGTTCACATAAATCAAGGGCCTGCTTCAGCGTATTGATACACCCACGGTCTGCTGCATACATCGGATGCATCGGCTCAAGCGCCAGGCGTACACCCTGGTCGCGGGCATACTCTGAAAGAGTTGCAAGGCCGTCCGCAACCTGCCCCCTTGCGTACGCCATGTCAGAGGTTCCAGAAACTAATCCCCCCACCACAAGAACTAAACAATCCGCATCCAGCGCACGCGACTCGTCAACCGCCTGATAGTTATCATCCATATTTAGTTTTGCATCAGCCGTAAAGAATCCTCCTCGGCACAACGAAGACACTCGAAGACCATGGTCGGCAATCATCTTGACTGCCTCGGACACCCCTAACTTCTGCAATTGATCACGCCAAGGTGCAATTGCCCGAACCCCATGACGCGCACAGCCCTGAATCGCCTGGTCGAGTTTCCACTGCTCGCGAATCGTCGCAGTATTCAACGACAACTCCATCGCCGGGTGCGCTTGTTTGTCCGTCATACCGTAATTCCCTCAGCCCGACAAAGTGTGTCCATTCGAGTGACCGCTAATTCAGGATCTTGAAGGAGTCGCGCCCTAACGGCCAAACGAAAGATCTCTGCAAGATGGGGCAATGAGCGTTTGGTTTCTTGACCGCCCAGCATGACAAACTCCTTCTGATATCCGTTGAGCCAAGCCATAAAAACAATTCCAGTTTTATAGAACTGCGTGGGCGCACTGAATATATGTCGGCTAAGCGGGACACAGGGTGCAAGAATCTCATCAAAGCGATCACGTCTACCGGACGCTAACTCACTCAAGGCCGCGCTTGCTGCCGGAGCAATCGCATCGAAGATGCCAAGGAGCGCGTCCGAATACCCAAGAGCATCACCACCAATCAATTCGGCGAAATCAAAATCATCACCCGTATACATTCGAACTGATGCGGGCAGCTCGCGCCTCAGTGCAATCTCTTTAGTCTTGTCCAGTAGTGAAATTTTGATGCCATCAATACGGGTAGCGTGAGCACGAAGAAGTGCTGTGACGGCTTTGAGAGCTTCGTCAATTTGCGAATATCCCCAATACCCAGCAAGAGCCGGATCAAACATCTCCCCTAACCAATGAATGATCACGGGCTGCCGCGACTGCGTTAGAAGTCGTTCATAAACCATCAAATAGTCGTCTGGCGATTGCGCTGCAGCACACAACGCTCGACTTGCCATCAAGATAATTCGCCCACCCTGGGCTTCGACCCACGCCATCTGTTCTTCATAGGCTCGAATGACATCATCTAACGTGACATCGTCCGTTCTGATGAGCTGATCGGTTCCACAACCACAGATCACTAACGCATTTTTTCGTTTCGTACTCGCCGAGAGGGTTCGTTGAATAAGTTCACGAGCTTGTAGCCAGGAGAGTCCCATACCGCGCTGCGCGGTATCCATCGCTTCGGCAACTCCAAGATCACAATCCCAGAGATGCTCCCGAAACTGTAACGTAGCATCCCAATCAATAACTTGAGGCAAGTCCTGACAACCCACAACGTGCGCGGCCGCATACACAATCCGATTCCGCGTGCCTCCAGCTACGGGGAATGGTGTGCTTGCCGGGATCTCAAATGTTTCGAGTGTGCCATCCATCTTGGGGAGCGTCAGTCTAGGCATAAGCTAATGACCGGTTACTCGTTCATACCATCGACGTCAACCCAGACTCGCCGGCGCCAACTCTCCATTGCAGCCTCGGCCAGCTCCACACCTTTGACGCCCTCTTGTAAGGTGTAAGACCAGGCCGCGTCCTCATAGAGATGTCGGATGAATTGTTCCCACTGAGCACGAAAACCATTCGGATAACGGTGTTCGGGTTGATAGGGCTTCCATTGATCGCGAAACGATTCGACTTGGGGCTCGTCCGGATTCCAAACAGGACGTGGAGTATCACCTAATGACTGAGTCCGACACCAATTCAGACCGGCCACAGCTGAACCCTCTGTCCCATCAATTTGAAAGACTGCCAAGTCGTCTCTATTAATTCTCGTACACCAGCTGCTATTGACCTGGGCAACCACACCACCCTTCAATTGCATGAGTGCATAGCTTGCATCGTCAGCGTCCCCAATATAGGAGTCTCCCGCTTCGTCCCATCGTTGCTGAAGATGGGTCGCACCCAGACACATCACCGATTGCACGGGAGCAACGAGCCGATCCAGCACGTAACGCCAGTGCGCCATCATGTCGAAAATAATGCTCCCTCCATCATTCCTGCGGTAGTTCCAACTGGGTCGATTGCTTGTTCCTGTTTGACCATCAAATACCCAGTACCCAAAATCAATTCGCACCGAAAGAATGCGGCCAAAAAATCCATCAGACTTTAGCTGCGCTAGTTTCAATAACCCAGGCAAGAATAGCTTGTCCATCACGACGCCACTCTTCATCTTGCCTTGAGCAGCCTGAGCCGTTAGTTCACGGGCCTCGGTCAACGAAGCCGCGACTGGTTTCTCACAATAAACATGCTTTCCGGCTACAAGCGCACGACCAAGCAGCTTCGCCCGCTGGGCTGTTGTACCGGCATCAAAAAACAAGGTGTGATCCGGTGAACCTAAGGCTGCATCGTAGTCGGTGGTGTACTCGCTGAACCCAGTCTCACTTGCCAAAGCCGCCAGTTTTGCACCATTTCGACCAAGCAATAGTGGTTCGACTACGACTCGATCGCCATTGGTTAGTAAGATTCCTCCCGCCTCGTGAATCGCCAGCACCGAGCGTCTCAGGTGTTGAGTGCCTCCCATACGACCTGTGACACCATGCATCACGATGCCTAATCGGTGTGTCGCCATATGCCCAAATATAGCAAGCAACGAGGGGAAGCGCGAGACGATCCCGATTCAGCACTGCTGTGAACTACTAGATTCCGGATATAGTGTGACCGTGAAATCTACCCCGTACCTGGAGAAACCCATGTTACAGCCCTACCGTTTTACCGGTATCTCGTGCCTCCTCTTAATATGTTGGCACCTGTTAGCCTCCTCGTCCTACTCACAAACCCTGACGAAATTGGAACCCAGAACCTTCGACTCCATGCAGTACCGACATATCGGACCCGTGGGCAATCGTGTGAGTGCAGTCGTGGGCGTTCCTGGCGATCGAAACATCTATTACGCCGGTGCAGCATCGGGTGGCATTTTTAAGTCGATCGACGGTGGCATTCACTGGGATCCCATCTTTGACGATCAGCCAGTTGCCTCGATCGGCGCCCTTGCCATTAATCCAGTCAATCCAAATATTGTTTGGGCAGGCACCGGAGAAACATTTATACGGAGCAACATTTCCCACGGCAATGGGATCTACCGATCGACGGATGCTGGAAACACTTGGCAGCACATGGGACTCGAAACCACTGGGCGCATTGGTCGCATCGTAGTGCATCCCACCAATCCCAACATCGTGTTTGCGGCCGCTCTTGGTCATGGTTACGGCCCCCAAGAAGATCGAGGCGTCTTTCGTTCTCAAGACAATGGTTTGACTTGGGAACACGTACTATTTGTTGACGAGCATACCGGCGCATCTGATCTTGCAATGGACCCAAACAATCCAGAGATTCTGTTTGCAGGCATGTGGCAACTATTCATCCAAACTTGGGGTAGAGAAAGCGGCGGACCAGGCAGTGGGCTTTGGACCTCTCGCGATGGAGGTAGCACGTGGCATGAACTGACTGGAAACGGCTTGCCAAGCAAACCACTTGGCAAGATTGGTTTATCGATGACGCCCATTGACTCAAATCGTATCTATGCACTCATCGAGACAAACGCCGACGCGGACGTCGAAGATCACGAAGGCGTACTCTGGCGTTCAGACGATGGTGGCGATCACTGGCAGATGGTGAACGCGGACCATACTCTCGCACAACGACCGCTTTACTATACGCGGGCAACGGTTGCACCAGACGACCGTGACGAAATTCACTTTCTTTCGACACGACACTCCGTTTCTCTTGACGGCGGCCTCACGATCACTCGAGGAACAGCCGGAGGTGACAACCATGACATGTGGATCGATCCGTTGATTCCCGATCGTATGATCGTGGGTCATGATGGCGGCCTTTCCATTAGCACCACCAGAGGTGAAAGTTGGTGGCGACCGCGGATGCCGATTGCCCAGATGTACCACGCCTACACGGACAACCAAATTCCATACTACGTATATGGCAATCGACAGGATGGCCCGTCCGCTCGTGTACCCAGCAATAGTCTCCAACAAGGCGGAATTCCAATTGGATTAATGCATTCGGTTGGTGGTTGCGAGTCCGGTTTTGCAATTCCTGATCCCGTTGAAAACAACATCGTATGGTCAGGTTGTTACGACAGCATCCTAGAGCGGTACGACCTCAACACCGGGCATGCTCGCAACGTAAGCGTGTGGCCAGACAATCCTGAAGGATGGGCCGCGGCCGACGTGCCATACCGATTTCAATGGACTTTCCCGATCGCAATTTCTCCACACGACCATAACCGGGTTTATGTGGGCAGTCAGTATGTCCATGTAACCATGAACGGTGGACAGAGTTGGGACATTATTAGTCCAGACTTAACTACCAACGATAAAAGCAAACAACAGAAGACGGGCGGCCTCACCCCTGAAGACGTC
>Ga0163108_10000614_pt1 | contig 26634 bp, 23 predicted proteins | sample Fk1155metaG_FD_109644 | JGI IMG/M metagenome (GOLD analysis project Ga0163108, IMG submission 109644) | Marine microbial communities from the Central Pacific Ocean - Fk160115 155m metaG | ecosystem: Environmental > Aquatic > Marine > Oceanic > Photic zone | place: The Central Pacific Ocean...
GCCATCTTTTTTAAAAGAGTCTAATTTCAAAACAGAAAAATCTCCTTTTATTAGGTGTAAAGCCATAGATGGATCCACAAATGATATGGCAATCCATTTTCTTTCTTTGCTGTGAAAATATGACTCAAGAAGGTCCAAAAAAGATTATTTTAATTTATTGACAAACCTCTTTATAATTAAGACAACCTTCTTGATCACCTAAGTCACATGCTTTCTTGTAATCTTTACAAGCCCCATCAAAATCTTTTAAATCCTCTTTAACAAACCCTCTAAAATAATAATAACCAGCATCTTTGGGGTTAATTTCAATCGCTTTAGAATAGTCTTCAATAGCCCCAGAATAATCTTTTAATTCCTCTTTTGCACTCCCTCTAAAGTAATAAGCATCAACATCCTTGGGGTTAATTTCAATCGTTTTATTATAATCTTCAATAGCCCCAGAATAATCTTTTAATTTCTCTTTTATTCTCCCTCTATTGTAATAAGCATCAGCATCCTTAGGGTCAATTTCAATCGCTTTAGAATAATCTTTTAACTCAGATTTTGCATTCCCACTATTTATATATTCTTCAGATGTTCCCTGTCCAAAAACTAGTAATGGATAGAGTAAAAATATTAAAGTGATTTTTTTCATAAGGTAAAAATTGGAATTAAATATACTAAAACAAAGACATATCTTCTTCTTTAAGTTGAGGAACCTCAAGACCTCTTAGATAGAGTGTTTCTTCTAAAAAAAATCATTACCTTAGATAATTAAGGTATTTTACATGAGAGTTTTAGTCTTATTTATACTCATTGCTTCCTTTTCTTTTTCTCAAAAAACATATGTTCCTGATGATAACTTTGAGTTTTTATTAGAACAAAATGGAATGGGTGATGGTGTCATGGATAATGATTCTGTTTTAACAGCAAATATAAATACAGTTGATTCCTTAAATGTTAATGGAGACTTTTTTGGTGGCCCACAGGCTATATATTTTTATGATCTAACTGGTATTGAAGATTTTGATTCATTAACTTATTTGAGTTGTGAATCAAATTTTCTCATGTCTTTAGATGTAAGCAACAATACTGCTTTGGAAATTTTGTATTGTGGAGCTAATCAATTGAGCAGTTTAGATGTAAGTAATAATACTGCTTTAACTTATTTTGATTGTGGAGGTAATCAATTAAGCAGTTTAGATGTAAGCAATCATACTTCTTTAAGTATATTGTTTTGTGGAGGTAATCAATTAAGCAGTTTAGATGTAAGCAACAATACTGCTTTGGAAATTTTGTATTGTGGAGCTAATCAATTGAGCAGTTTAGATGTAAGCAACAATACTGCTTTAGAAATTTTGAGTTGTGGAAGTAACCAATTAAGTAGTTTAGATCTAAGTAATAGTCTAAATTTAAGCCATTTATATGTTGAAAATAATCAACTCACTAGTCTAGATATAAATACTTATTTAACTTATTTGTTTTGTGAAAATAATCAACTTACTAGTTTAGATTTTAATAATGTATATTGGTTGGATTGTAGTTTTAATCAACTTAGCAGTTTAGATTTAAGTAATTGTACTTCTCTGCATATGTTTGACTGTAGAAATAATCAACTCAGCAGTTTAGATCTTAGTAATACCATCAATAATTTAGAGCAATTTTTCTGTATGAATAATCAACTCACATGTTTAAATCTTAAAAATGGAAATAATACTTGGTTGTTAGGCTTTTCAGCAATAAACAATCCAAATCTAAGCTGTATTCAAGTTGATGATTTTACTTATTCAATAGATCATTGGGCTTCTATTGACCCTCAAACCTGCTTCAGTGAAAACTGTAATTATTCTTCAGGATGTTTTTTAGCAGATATTGATCAAGTTTTTATAGATGATACTCCTGTTCTTATTAAAATAACAGACATGATGGGGCAGGAGAGTAAACCTATTTCAGGGCAGCCTTTTTTGTACATCTATGATAATGGTACTGTAGAGAAAAAGATGATAGTAGAGTAGTTTTATATAACAGGCATATCCTCTTCTTTTAATTGTGGTACCTCAAGACATCTCAGATAGGTTAAGCTTACATTTAGTGAAGAATGTCCATACCTTATCTAACTATTTATTATCGTGGTTTTAAATTATGAGATTACTATTTATTTTCGTGTTTATGTCGAGTGTTACATTTGGGCAAAGCAACAAAACAGAATCAAACAACAAAATGTTGCTTATTAAAAATAATATAAATTTTAATGCGGGATTTCTTCTGATTGCCTATGATTTAGGGTTAAGTTATCAGAGGCTTAAGCCTCATAAAAAATTATATTCGGTTTGGACATTTGGAATAGACTATTATCGAATAGAAGGTTGGGGAACTTCAAAATATATTTCACCATCTATAAAATATGGAATATTAACAGGCCTAGAAACAGAAAATCATTTTGAAATAAACGCAGGAATATCATTGATTTCCGAAATGAGGGGAAATGGAAAAAACTCTAACAATATTGGTTTAGCAGTAAACTTAGGATATCGATATCAAGCGCCGAGGGCGGGGGGTATTTTTAGATTCGGTATAGGTTTTCCAGAATTGGTGTATTTAGGTTTTGGCTTTTCTTTTTAAGAATTAAAGAATGAAAAAATGCTTTTTCTTCTTTGTTTATTTTAAAATCCCTTTGGTTAAACAAGAACAAACATGATTTTAATCATTTTGTTTAATTAATAAAAAAGAGAATTTTACTATGGAAACCTATAGTAATTAAAAACGCTCTGAATTGAATAAGTTTTTTTTAAATTTATTTATAGCCACTTTTTTATTTTCTTTTTATTCATGTAAAAAAAAGGGATGTACAGACCCGAGCGCACAAAACTATAATCAAAGCGCTCAACTAAACGATGGATCTTGTAATTATGACAGCTCTTTTAATTTAAGCATAGGCTTTGATCATTATTATAATTTTTCACTTCTTACTCAGGGTGATTTTGAAATACTACAATATATTAATTCAGCAGGAAACGTTCATAGTCTAACAAAACTTCAATATTTAATCTCAAATGTTTGTTTGTACACTCCATCAGGTGATAGCATTGAAATAAAAGGGTATAAATTAATAGACTTAAACAATCCAAGCACACTTGACTACAGCCTTGACAATACAAGTCTTCAATCAGGATCATATACTGGTATGGGTTTTACTTTTGGATTTATAGAGGCAGAGAATATAAGTGGATCATATACAGATTTAAATTCGGCTTCATGGAGCTGGCCAGAGATGTTTGGAGGAGGATACCATTTTATGAAAATGGAAGGGAGATTTATAGACACAAACATTGATACTACAAGTTTTACTTATCATATGGGAACGGCAAGAGAGATAATACTCAACGACACTGTTTTCCATGATAATACTATACATATTAAAATTGACACATCATTTAATTTAACCAACAACGCAAGAATTGATTTAAAAGTCAATCTAGATGAATGGTTTAAAAACCCAAACATATGGGATCTTAATCAATATAACAGCATGTTAATGGCTAACTATAATGCACAAAGAATGATGCAAGAAAATGGAGCCACAGTATTCACTTGGGGAGGCATCACTCCATAATTAATGTCAAATGAAAAAAACAGCAATCTTTTTTTTTATTGGGTTTTATTTGTTATGTTCTTGTAGAAAAAAAGGCTGCACAGATCCATTAGCTGTGAATTATCAAATAAATGCAAAAAAAGACGATGGTTCTTGTGAATATAGTTCTCCTTATTATCTTGACGTTCCTTCTCTATTTAGTCAAAACTTATTACCACCTGTTTTGCCAGAAGACAATCCATTAACGATTGAAGGGATTGAATTAGGGAGAAAATTGTTTTATGAAAAAAAATTATCTGGAGATAATACTCAAAGTTGTTCAAGCTGTCATTCGCCTTCACTTGCTTTTAATGACACTAATCAATTTAGCATAGGAATTGATAATATTTTTGGAGGACGAAACTCTATGCCCATTTTTAATCTTGCCTGGAATTATGATGAAAATTTCTTTTGGGATGGCAGGGCAACAAGTGTAGAAAATCAGGCCTTCGGCCCAGTTGTAAATCCTGTTGAAATGCACCAAGCTTGGCCAGATGCTGTCGCTAAACTTCAAAACGATAACTCATACCCAGATTTATTTAAAAAAGCTTTTGGAACAAATGTAATAGACTCTGTTTTGGTAAGTAAAGCGATTTCTCAATTTGAGAGAATCTTAATAAGCGGAAACTCCAAATTTGATAGATATTTAAATTATCAGGAAAGCTTAAGCTCTTCAGAATTGAGTGGGTTTAATGTTTTTATGGATGAAAATGCAGGAGATTGTTTTCATTGTCACGGCGGTCCAACAAATCCATTATGGACAGACAATCAATTTCACAACAATGGTCTTGATGCATCGTTTAGTGATGAGGGTCTTGGCGGCATAAGTGGTAATCCGAATGATTTTGGGAAATTCAAAACACCTTCCTTAAGGAACCTTGTGTTCACAGCACCCTATATGCATGATGGAAGGTTTGCTACATTAGAAGAGGTTATAGAGCATTATAGCAGCGGCTTAGTACATAGTTCAACAATTGATCCTTTAATGAAGAATGTTAGCCAGGGAGGGGCACAATTATCCCTTCAAGATAAGATTGATTTGAAAGCCTTTTTATTAACACTAACAGATTCTTCTTTTGTTACGAATTCAAATTTCTCAAAACCTTAATTAGAAGAAATTAAATTCAAAATCATTATATTTAATTACATAATTATAAAAAATGAAAATATATATATTAATAATTATTTTTTTAACCAGTCTTATTGGCTCTTATTTTTCTCAACGTAACGATTTAATAGTCTTCTCCGAAGGTGGGGAAGAATTTTACTTAAGAGTTGACGGTAAATTAAAAAATAAAACGCCATCAAATCGAGTGAAAGTAACACATATTTTAACACAAAAAAGCCGAATAAACATTTCTTTTGAGAACGAATCTTTGTTACCTGTTAACAAAACCATTAGATGGTCCTCTTATGCAAATGCGGAAAGAACCATGTTGCTTAAAAGAAAAAGAAAAAAATATAAATTAAAAAACCACAGTTATAAACCCATACCAAAAAGAACCATTTACAACACAGATAATAATCAGCCTTCAAAGCCAAACAAACCTAAATTAAATCTTCAAAAAGGAAACGGAGTAATGGACTTGGAGGGAAACTTTTATAATTCTGTTATTGTGGATGGACAAGAATGGATGGAGAACAACCTTAAGTCAACTAAATTTACAAATGGAGAGTTAATTCCAATTAAAATGACTCTTTCGCAATGGAACGAAGCGGGTAAGAATAGTTTAGGGGCATATTGTTACTACGAAAACAATATTTCAAACAAAAATAAATATGGAAACATGTATAATTGGTATGTCGCTTCTGATAGCAGAAATGTTTGTCCTCAAGGTTGGCATGTTCCAAGTTCTCAGGAATGGAAAAAGCTGGCAGAAGATTTGGGAGGAATTGATAATGCGGGAAAACATGTTAAATCAAAAAAAGCGGGAGCAAGGCATGAATCAACAAATTTTGTATCTATAAATAACCAAGAATACTGGTGGTGTGCAGATCAAAAGATAAATTCAGAAAACCCTTTCTATGGAGGCATACACGCGAAAATTTCTATCTATAGTAACAGGCTAAGCATAAGTGATTACTGGAAAAACTCAGGCTTTTATATTAGATGCAAAAAAAATTAAAATGATGAAGAGATTAGTTTTTTGTTTGTTTTTTTTGGGCATCATTTCTTGTCAGCAAAAAAACACAGTTCCCGAGAGAATATACCCTGGCTCTGAACCACCCAGCACAAAATATCTTGGAGAGATAACGATTGTCTATGGATACCAAGATGCTTCTGTTCCTCCGGAGGACCATAGAAGTTACACGATCTATTTAACAAATAAAAACTACAGATTTGTCGTAGATTCTTATGGAGAAATAATAAAAGACACCACGCTTGTTTTAGCCAACCAAAAAGAAAAAGTTAAGCAGGTCTTAACAGCATTCAAAAAACATAAAATAAAAAACATGGAAGAACAGGTAGATGATATTGGCTGTACAGGAGGAAACGGAGAATTCATAAAAATAACCAAAGAAGGAGAACGCTTTTTTAATGGCTCTAATTATTATTGTGGAGGAAAAACCATAGGAAACCTTACAGGTGACGTTAAAGGGTTTTTAAAAGAGCTTAAAGCACAAGTAGACGCAAAAGTGTTTCTGTACAATTAAAAAGAATTATGCGCGCTTGGTGAGTTTTTTGAAAAAAGAAACAATATAAGTTCTAAAAAGAAAGGCTAGTATTAAATAAGGAATTAACATCAAATAAAGAATTCCACTGTTAATGTTATTTCCAAAAGAGCCTTGATCAACATCGCTTGCCTGTTCAGCAGTTAACTTGCATTGAGAACAACCTTGTGCAAATAAATCGTCACAAAAGAAGAGAAAACAAAAGAGAAGAACTAAAAAAAAAGCCCGTTTCATTTAGCAAAAATAAGACTCAAGCGCTTAAAATCAAACAAAACCAATATTTTTGTCAAAACAAAAAGTGTGAGAAGGACATTATTTTTAATGTTTTCAGCGACTCTTTTTTTTAGTTCATGCACAAGCAATACTAAAAAAGAGCAAAAGAAAACAAAAACGGAAACAGATATTGATAGTCTTTTAAACATCAATCCAAATGATGTGAATTTATTAGCTAAAAGATCAAACAAGTCTTTTGCTAAATTTTTAAAAACAGCCAATATTGAGGATTTGTATAAATCCAAACAAGATGCAGCAAAAGCGTTTAGGTTAGACAGTAATAATTATGAAGCAAGAATGGCTTATGCTGAAGCCTTGTCAAGAACTCCAAACCTTACATCTCAGGAACTCAATAATGTTTATAGACATTACAACTGGTTGTTGTCTAAAAAAAAGACAGCAAAAGCTTACGTAGGATTAGCGTCTTATTATTCCTTTATTCAAAACCCAGAAAAAGGAATAGAGCTAACGGATAAAGCGCTTCGCATAGATAAAAAATATAGAGATGCCTATATAATGAAAGCAAGGCTTTTTTTACAGTTACAAAAACCAGATTTAGCGATTTCATCTTATGAAACAGCGGTTCAGCAAGATAACAGTTTTTTGGCCGCCTATATGAAATTGGGTCAGCTTTATACCGAGCAGGAAAAATATCCAATTGCTTTGGAAAGATTTAGAAATGTTACATTGTTAAATTCACAATTACCTGAAGCTTGGTACGGCGTGGCAATGTCGCATCAAATGATGAATGAAAACAAACAGGCGCTTGATAACTATAGGCAATTAATGCGTGTGGATCCAACGTTTTATTTAGGATATTTTAATATGGGCTGGGTAAAGCAATACAGAGAGAATCAAATTGACAGTGCATTGTTTTTTTATTCAAAATCTTTAGACATAACCCCTGATTTTGTAAAAGCACATCACAATATAGGGTTATGTTATGAAGAGAAAAAGGACATTTCAAGAGCTTTGGTGTCTTACGGAAAAGCGTTAAAATATAATCCCAATTATGAATTATCAAAACAACGGGTAAAGGAATTAAAAAAACATGTTTACGAAAAATAAATTAATTCATTTTTCTCCCGTTTTAGGCAATTTCCTCCTAATGATTTTGACCTATTATTATTTTTCATGGTCTGTTTTGTTTTTATTTTTCTTTTTTATTTTGGAAGTTTCTTTCTTTGATTTTTTTCAATATTTAAAAAATAAAGAAATAGCAAAACAAGTTAAATTTAACAGTCAAAATTCAAGACTACTTAAAACTTATATTCTTCTTATTGGGTTTGCTTTATTAGAGTTTTTGTTTTTAGGCTTTTTACTTCTTTATGAGAAAACAGACGGATTTTTTTTAAATGAACTGTCTTCTTTTTTTATGTATGAGGAGTTTGGAATCAGTCAAGGTTATTTTTTATTGCCACTTCTTTTGCTTAGTTCTTTTATGAAATCAAATCAAGAAAAAAAACAAGGACAGGGAGCCTTTTATGCTCTTGAGAAGAAAACAATAAATAAAGCAATTAGAAGTTTAAGCATTGTTCGCATAATCATGATTGCTTCAGCATTATTATTGATTTTTATAAAATTTGAATACACCTATTTGATTTGGATGTTTATTTTTTCTGTTTTAATGGCGCAAAGGATTATTTTTTGGAAAAAAATAGAAATTACATCCAAAGGATATGCAGTATATAATTAAAACAATGCATCGTTTTTTTACTTTTGAACCATGAGCTTTATTTATCCTCATTTTTTGTGGGCATTGTTTTTTTTGGCAATTCCTATTCTAATACATTTTTTTAGCTTTCAAAGACACAAAAAGCTTTATTTCTCATCTATTTTGTTTTTAAAAAAATTAGAAAAAGAAAACAGGTCGATAAAAAAACTAAAACATCTGTTAATTCTTTTTTTACGTTTATGTGCTATTGCTTGTTTGGTTCTTGCTTTTGCAAGACCATTCCTTTCTGACAACAAAAAAGCAAATGGAAAAGAAACAGGGGCAGTTCTTTTTTATATTGATAATTCTTTTTCAATGACAGCAAAAGATTCTGATGGAGAATTGCTTTCAGAAGCGATAGAGTCGGCAAGAAAAACAATAAAAGAATTGCCTATAAACACACAAATAATAATCCATACCAACAAAATTAATGGAATAGAAGCCAGGAGCTTAAATCAAAAAGAAGCGCTCAATCAATTAGATAAAATAAAACCATATCAGTTGAGCAGATCTTTGGATGAAATTATTTCTTGGGAACAAAAAGTTTTAGATAAAGAGCTTAAAGACAAAACAGCACAAATTATTCATTATTCAGATTTTCAAACAAAAAATATTTTATCAAAAGAAAATAAAAAAAGCAATAAGCATCTTTATTTTCCCGTGCAGTTTGTTCCCCAAAATAAATCAAATATTTGTGTGGATAGCGTTTGGTTTGACTCTCCTCTAACAAAACCTAATGAAAACACAGGGCTAAAAATTAGAATTAAAAACAATGGGAAAAAGAAAAGAGAGGGGGTTTTTATGAAAATAACCATAAATAAATTAAAAAGAACGTTAAGAGTTGATGTGCCAGCAAACAAAAGTGTAATAACAAAAATAAATTACAGAGAAGAGCCTCCAGGATATCGAAAAGGAAAAATTGAAATTTCAGACAATCAACTTTTTTGGGATGATGAGTATTATTTTTCTTATGAAATAAAAAAGCAAACAAAAATTTTGATTGTAAATGCACAAGACGCATCAGAGTTGGTCTCAAAAGTGTATAATCTAGAGTCTCTGTATAATACAAGAGAGGTTCTCCAACCATCTTTTTCTCAAGACCTTCTCAAGCAAACAGATTTTGTGATTTTAAATGGAGTAAATAAAATTTCTTCAGCCATGAGTACTATACTTGAAGGTTTTGTAGAAAATGGAGGAACTCTTTGTCTTTTGCCTGGAGCCCAAATAAATAGAAGCGAGATAAATAAATTTTTGCAAAAAATGGAGATGCCGGCGCTAGGTAGAGTTATAGAAAGCGGAAATAAAATCAAAGAAATAGAATATAAATCTCCATTTTTTAATGGAATTTTTGACAGAGAAGAAAAAAATATAATATTACCAGGCATAAAAAAAGTATATGAAACCGAATCAAAAACCAACTTAAAAGCACATAATCTTATCAAACTACAAAATGGTCTGCCTTTATTTTGTCGTTCATATTCTGATAAACAGGTGTTTTTATATACAAGCTCATTAAGCAGCTCTTTTGGTTCGTTCATATTAGACGCACTATTTCCTTCTATTTTATTAAGAATGGGAGAGCTCAGCCAAAGAAAACAACCATTGTATTTAACCATTGGAAAACAAAGGAGCTACCCGGTTTATAAAAGCGTTAATAATTTAACTCCGATTCATCTAAAAAAAGAAAAAACAGATATTATTCCGCAGCGAGCGAATTCTTCACAGGGCTTGTTAAGCAACATAGTGCTTGGGGGAGAGAACACAGATCAGTTATCGGCAGGGATTTATGACATTGTCAATAAAAACCAAAAAATAGGACAGCTAGCATTAAACTACAACACCGAAGAATCTCAAACAAGTTATGCTTCTAAAAAAGAAATAATGGATTATTTTAAAAGTAAAAAACTAGAGGTTTCTGAGTATAAAAAATATACTGGACAATCTATTTTAATTAACTCTCAACAAGGAAAAGAGCTTTGGAAATGGTTTGTTGTTTTAGCAATTTCTTTTTTTCTTTTAGAGCTTTTAACACTAAAATTTTGGAGAGAATAAGGATAATTAAAAGTTAAAATGTACTTTTGTGCTTTAAGTAATAAAAAAGTCTTTTATAACTTAAAAAATGAAGATGAACATTTTATTGAAATCCGTTAACATCTCAGACCCTTCCTCAAGTCATTATAATTCCATTAAAGATATTTTAATTAGTGATGGAAAAATAAAATCAATTGAAGACAACATTGAGTCAAAGAATAAAAAGTTTAAAATAATTGATTGTAAGGGAAAACACCTATCTCAAGGATGGGTGGATCTTAAGGCTGATTTTTGCGATCCGGGTAATGAATACAAAGAAACCATTGAAAGTGGCTTAAAAGCAGCCGCAGCAGGAGGATATACTCATGTGTGTGTATTGCCGTCAACCAACCCATTTGTAGATGGGAAAACACAGGTGGAGTATATTTTAAGAAAATCAGAAAGCAGTTTAACCAAAGCTCATCCAATAGGCAGTATAACCAAAAAAGGCAAAGGCAAAGAACTTTCCGAGATGTATGACATGAATTTATCAGGAACACGCTTGTTTTCTGATGACTTAAATGAAGTTTCTACAGGAATGCTTAGCCGGTCATTGTTGTATTCTAAAAACATAAATGCTACGATTATTTCTCTACCAAAAGAAAGTAGCCTAAGCAATCAAACTATAGTAAATGAAGGCTTGGCTTCTTTAAAAACCGGACTAAAAGGAGACCCTTCAATTTCCGAAGAAATTGAGATAGAAAAAAACCTCAGTGTTCTTCAATATACTCAAGGAAAACTTCATCTTACTGGAATTTCTACAAAAAAAGGAGTAGAGAAAATTAAAAAAGCAAAAACAGAAGGCGCAAATTTAACAGCATCTGTAAATATTATGAATGTTTTATTTGATGAAAATGAGGTGCTTAATTTTGATACAAATTTTAAAATAATACCACCTTTAAGAACAAAAGAAGACAAAGAAGCTCTTTTAAAAGGCCTAAAAGACGGGACAATAGATGCAATAGACTCAGACCATCGTCCACATGAACAAGATGAAAAAGATGTGGATTTTCAAACTGCTTCTTTTGGTTGTATTCAGCTACAAACTACATTTGCAGCATTTAACACATTTTTTCCAAAAAACACTGCTCTTTTTATAGAGGCAGTTTCTATAAAAGCAAAAAACACAGCTCAGATTAAAGAGCAAGCCATAGAGGTTGGAAATGAAGTTGATGCAACGCTTTACGATCCTCAAAAAGAATGGAAAATGGAGAAAAAAGAAATTTTATCAAAATCATTTAACACACCATTTTTAAACAAAAATCTAAAAGGAAAAGTTTGTGCGGTTTTTAGAGGAAATAAAATATTGGAGTTTTAATAAATCAAAAACAAACATTTTGGCTGTTTACTTTGCGGTCCATGATTTTTTCGGCAACAAGGTTAAAAACCTTTTCATTTTCAGTTGTAAGAAATTTAATTTGTCCTGTTTTTGAACAAGCGAAGTTCATTTCGGGGTGATTATCTAGGTATTCCACAAGTTTTTTAGCAACAATAGGGCCTTGAGATAAAACAAGAATATGTTCGGGCAAGAAAGACTTTATTATGGATTTTAGAATAGGGTAATGTGTACATGCTAAAACCAAAGTGTCCATGTTTGGAGACTTTTTAAGTAGAGCTGATAAATCCTTTTTAATAATATCCCTGCCAGCATCACTATTATGCTTGTTGTTTTCTATTAAAGGAACCCAAAGAGGGCAGGCGTGTTGAGTATAACTAATTCCAGGAGCATATTTTTCAATTTCTAATCCATAAGAATTTGAAACAATAGTCCCTTGTGTTCCTATAATGCCAACACTTTTTATTTTGTTGTTTTCTGCAAGCTCTTCGACACAGGGCCTGATTACGCCAAGAACTCTTTTTTTGGGATCTATTGCCATCAGGTTTTTTTGCTGAATAGATTTAAGGGCTTTTGCAGAAGAGGTATTGCACGCCACTATAACAAGGGAACATCCTTGGTTAAACAAATACTTTACAGCATCTAAAGTGTATTGGTATACAACATCAAAAGAACGATCTCCATATGGAGTTCGTGCATTGTCTCCTAAGTAAAGATAATCATACGCAGGAAGAGATGAAGATAGACTTTTAAGAATAGTGAGTCCTCCATATCCAGAATCAAAAACACCAATAGGGCCAGGATTATTCATTTTTCAAATAATTAATAACGTTATCTTCTATTCTGCGAGAAATGTTAGAAGAAAATTCACGATCAAAATTTTCTCCGGTGATTTTTTCATAAAGTTCTATATATCGATCACTAACAAGCGATACAAAATCATCTGGCATATCTGGCATTTTTTGATTTTCTTTTCCTTGAAAACCATTTTCAATCAGCCATTCTCTAACAAATTCTTTAGAAAGTTGTTTTTGTGGTAGATTGTTTTTTTGTCTTTCTTCATATCCTTCTAAATAAAAATATCTAGAAGAATCCGGAGTATGGATTTCATCAATTAATAAAACTTTTCCTTCGAAAACTCCAAATTCATATTTAGTGTCTACTAGAATTAACCCTCGTTCATTTGCTTTTTTTGAACCATGAGCAAAGAGTAAACGAGTATATTTTTCCATTTGAGAATATGTTTTTTCAGAGACAAGATTGCTTGAAATTATTTCTTCTCTAGCGATATCTTCATCATGCCCTTCTTCTGCTTTAGCAGCCGGAGTAATAATAGGTTCGGGAAAAGAGTCGTTTTCTTTTAAATTATCAGGCATTTTAACGCCACATAAAGTTCTTTTTCCAAGTTTATATTCTCGAGCAGCATGTCCGGCAAGATATCCACGAATAACCATTTCTATTTTTATTGGCTCACAGGCATGTCCAATAGAAACGACAGGGTCAGGAGTCGAAATAAGCCAATTTGGAACAATGGATGCTGTTTCTTTTAAAAAATAAGCAGCGATTTGATTTAATACCTGCCCTTTAAATGGAATTCCTTTTGGCAAAACATGATCAAAAGCAGAAATTCTATCTGAAGCCACCATAACCAGAAGCTCATTTTTTAAGGTGTAAACATCTCTAACCTTTCCATTGTAGATGTTTTTTTGATCAGGAAATTTAAATCTAGATTTGGTTAATGTGTTCATTGTTTATTGGCGTTTATTGGTTTTCACTTTTTTCAAAAGCAGAAATAATTTTTTTAACTAATTTGTGTCTAATAACATCGCTTTTCCCAAAACGGATTATTTTAATGCCATCAATATCATTTAAATTATCAAGAGCAAAAGCAAGACCAGAAAGCTGTTTTTTTGGAAGATCTACTTGAGAAAGGTCTCCATTTACAATAAATTGTGCGGTTTTTCCCATTCTGGTTAAAAACATTTTCATTTGCATTTTGGAGGTGTTTTGCGCTTCATCAAGAATAACAAAAGCCTTATCTAGAGTCCTTCCTCTCATAAAAGCCAAGGGGGCAATTTCTATTATTTCGTCCTCTATTAATTCTTTAAGTTTTTCGACAGGAATCATTTCTCTTAAAGCATCATATAAGGGCATTAAATAAGGGTCAAGCTTATCTTTTAAATCACCGGGTAAAAAACCTAAATTTTCTCCTGCTTCAACAGCGGGTCGAGTTAAAATAATACGCTTAACTTGCTTTTCTTTTAAAGCCTTCACAGCAATTGCTACAGCAGTAAAGGTTTTACCTGTTCCAGCAGGCCCAACCGCAAAAACAAGTGAGTTTTTTTTAGCTTCAATAACTAATTTTTTCTGATTGACTGTCCTTGCAGAAATTTTTGATCCACCTGTTCCATAAAGAATAATTTCCTCTTTTTTCTTTTTGGAAATTAATAAATGCCCATCTTTTAACATAAGGTTGTCAATATTGTTGATGCTAAGGGAGTTAAAAACCTCAAAATGCTTTATCATTAAAGAAAACTTGTCTTCAAAGTTTTTTATATTTTTTTCATCTCCTTTTATAGTAACCGACATTCCTCTAGAGCTTATCTTAAGGGTAGGAAAGAGGTTTTTAATATGAACTAGGTTCGAATTTTTAGATCCAAAAAAAGAAGCGGGGTTAATATTTGGAAGCTCGATTATTTTGTCCATTATAAATCTTTTATTTATTGTTTTTTTATATTCCCTTTTAAAATTACTTTACTTTTGAGCAAAATTATAAAATCTCAAGACAACGCCGATTAAGAAAATGAATATTCTGACTTTAACTACAGATGCAGGAGAAAAAGACCATTATGTTGCGTCATTAAAAGGCATTGCGTTTTCTAAGAATAGTGATTTAAGAATTATAGACATAAGCCATAACATAAAACCATTCGATGTCGGAGGAGCTGCTCTTCAGCTCAGAAACAGCATAGCTTATTTTCCCAAAGGAACAGTCCATGTTATTGGTGTGGATGACGAACCTAAAAAAGCAGAAGCAGAAGATGATTGTTTATATCCCGCAATAATGAAATACAAAGACCAGTATTTTGTTTCTATTGACAATGGTTTTTTTGGTTCACTTATCGAAGAAAATCCTCCACAAGAATATTTTGTTTTACCTGACCTTGTAAAAAAAGAAAAATCAATTACCTTTTCCACGAAAGATATTTTATTGCCCATTGCCTTAAAAATATTAGAAGGAACAAAAATCAAAACGTTTGCTAAAGCCGCAAAAAGATTTAAAAAGGCATACACATTAGGTGTTTTTTTGGAACCAAATCATATAAAAGGGTATGTTGTTCATATAGACGCTTATGGCAATTTAATATCTAATATCAAAAAAGAACATTTTGATAAATACAAAGAATTTAAAGACTTTACTATTTATTATAGAAACAAAGAATATTATATTGAAGAAATTTCTTTAAACTACAATGAAGTTCCTCATGGAGAAAAACTAGCTCTTTTTAATAGTGGCGGTTATTTAGAAATTGCAATTAATAGAGGAGCAAAAAGATTATCAGGGGGAGCGGAACAACTTTTTGGAGTTCGTGTTTCTGATATGATTAGAATAGAGTTTTCGTCTCCAGGTTCTCATAAAACAATAGAATCCCTTTTTGATTGATTTATAACAAAAGAGGATTATAACCCAAATGCACTTTTAACTCGATCTACATAGTCAAGTTTTTCCCAGGTGAAAAGCTCTACACGTTTAACTATTTTAGTTCCGTCTGGAGCCTTAAATGTTTTTTCAACAATTTCATTTTTTCTTCCCATATGACCATAGGCAGCAGTTTCTTTATAGATGGGATTACGAAGTTTTAAACGCTTTTCTATAAAATAAGGTCTCATATCAAAAATTTCAGAAACTTTTTTAGCAATAGCCCCATCTTTCATTGCAATTTTTGAAGTTCCGTAGGTATTAACAAAAATACCACAAGGCTCAGCAACACCAATAGCATATGAAACCTGTACAAGCACTTCATCACAAAGACCTGCCGCTACAAGATTTTTAGCAATATGTCTAGTGGCATATGCAGCAGATCGGTCAACCTTGGAAGGGTCTTTTCCTGAAAAAGCACCACCTCCGTGAGCACCTTTGCCTCCATAAGTATCCACAATAATTTTTCTTCCAGTTAGGCCGGTATCTCCATGAGGCCCTCCAATAACAAATTTACCTGTTGGGTTGATATGGTAAATAATGCTCTTTGTAAATAAGACCTGTATTTCAGAAGATAATTTATTAATAACCCTAGGGATAACAATTTCGACAATGTCTTTCTTTATTTTTTGAAGCATTTCATTTTCAGAAGCAAAATCATCATGTTGCGTAGAAACAACAATTGAATCTATTCGTTGAGGCTTGTTGTCATCTGAATATTCAATAGTAACCTGAGATTTTGCATCTGGCCTGAGATAAGAAATTAAATTAGGTTCATTTTTTCTTATTTCAGCAAGCTCTTCCAAAATTTTATGAGAAAGATCAAGAGCTAAAGGCATGTAGTTTTCAGTTTCTTTTGTTGCGTATCCAAACATCATTCCCTGATCACCCGCACCTTGATCTTCTTTGTTTGTTTTATCTACACCTTGATTAATTTCTGGTGACTGTTCATGAAGAGCAGACAAAACACCACAAGAATTAGCATCAAACATATACTCGGATTTGGTATATCCAATATCTTTAATGGTATTTCTGGTGATAGATTGCACGTCAAGATAAACTTTAGAGTTAACTTCACCCGCAACAACAACCTGACCGGTTGTTACCAAAGTTTCACAAGCAACTTTTGACTCAGGATCAAAAGCCATAAAATGATCTATTAATGAATCAGAAATCTGATCAGAAACTTTGTCAGGGTGGCCTTCAGAAACAGACTCGGAAGTAAATAAATAAGACATAACGTTAAATGATTAGCTTGCAAAAGTAACAAAAGAATTATTTAAAATGATTTTTATTATTTAATAATTTTAGCCTAAATAATGTATTTAATAAAAAAAGAGGAGAGTGTTAAATATTGCAGTATAACTCTACTTTGTACTCTGCTTTTGTTAAGAAAGTTATAAAGCAATTTTTACTAATTAGATAATTACGCTATTGGCGATCATATTTACAACATGAGTGTAGTTTCTTATATGCACGGTTGCTAGCTTTATGCGTTTCTGTATCATAACCTATTTTTGCTAATGCAGCGTTTATTTGTTTGAGTGCGATTAAGTTTTCATTATAATTAATTTGTAGCATTTGTGCTTCGATAGACCAATTTGCAGTTTTAACACCGTTGAGTTTTAATAACATGCTTTCTATTTTTTCCTTGCACATTACACATTTCCCCCATACTTTGAATTTACTCTCTTTATAAAGAGTTAAATCGTTGGTAATGGTGAATTTTGTTTCTGGAATCTCAGGTTTCTTTACATTAAACCGATAAGAGATACCGCTAGTTATTTCATATTGTGAAGCAATTTGCATCCCATTCATGTATTGATACAAAGGCAAATCAGCATTTACAAAAAAGGTTAACGCTTTATTTACTGTATATCCTATTTGTGGGACAAATGATAACTTTTTACTTCCTGTTGAGTGAACATCAACATTATACAACGAAAGAACATTAATTTCTTCATGAGTTTTCATTCTCCCAACAATCTCACCTTTTAGCTGGGCAACCAATGAAAGTTTATCAAAAAACATTCGGCTAACAAATAGGCCTAGTGATCCATAATTTCCAAATTTTTCTCCTAATGAATTCCAACCTTTATTTATGTAAAGAGCACTTGCAAAGAATCTCAGTTTGCGATGTGGATAATGTTTTGAGAAGAAGCCATAAAACATTATATCGTTTGACCCTGTGGTTGATTGTATTGTTGGAGGTGACGTTTGCCAAACCTCAACAGAGTCAATAGTTGGTGGATTGTTCTGCATATTTACAAATTTTGAAAATCCAACAAAATTGGAATCGTTGTGATGTCCCAACGGAATTTTGAGGCCCATGCCTAATGTGAGCTCCGTTCTGCTGTTTTCATTTTTATTGTTGTAGACACTATATCTAGGGAAAAGAATCAAATCACCAATACCACCAGAGCTAATTTTGTTTTGCTCAATAACCACTCCATTTTCAGTAATAGTTGGATAAGGAAATTCAGTAATAGTTCTGTTGAGATAATAACCAGTAGCCAATGATAGTGTTAGTTTGTCAGAGATACCATAATCTGTTTTTAGAAATAGATAGTTAGATGTAAGGTTATCGAAGAAGGATGCTGTATCGCTGTCTCCAGATAAAAATCTATTGGAGCGGGTAAATTTATAAGTATTTAATACTTCTATTTGTCCCTTTTTCAATACTCCAGTTGCCGCTGCACCCGAAAGAGGGTTTCCGCTACCGCCAGAACAGCATCCTTGGCTTTTGACAAAGAATGACAATAACGCTATTGAAGTAGCAAGAAGTAGTTTTAGCATTAAGCCTATTATTTATGTACTTGAATTATTTTTACTTGTTTTGTTTTGCCAATATTAACCTTAATCAGATATGATCCAGATTCTAAATCAGAAACATTAATTTGTACAGAATTACTTGTAAGATTTTCAAAAGCAAATTTCTTTAGCAATTTTCCGTTGATTTCAAATATTTCGATGCTACTACCATCTTTTTTTGTTGATGAGAAGCTAATGTTCAATACTCCTTTTGTTGGATTTGGAAAACAATTTAATGCTAAATCAGTCTCACCTTCATCGATGCCAATAGTACAAGAACCAGTAGAGATATCTGCTAGAGCAGCATCAATTCCCGCAGAAGCTCCAGCTCCCGTTGGATTGTTATTTGTGTTGTAATATACTTTGTGATTAGAACATCCTAGTACAACAACCTTCGGCATTCCATCGCTTCCGTAGTCGGACATCGATATTTGGCTGTTAGAAAAGAAGGTAGCATAGCTAATTCCGCTTGCAGCACTCCATCCTTCAATTGTCATACATTGAGTATCGCCATAATCATCGACCACCCAATATTCAACAACGCCGGGGTGACTAACAACATAATTAATAATTGAATTGTGGACGTCTAGCAAAGGAGCTGCACACGAGCTACATGGCATAGTCCATCCAATAACAATAATTTTTCCCGCATTTAACTCGGTGAAGAGATCGTGCGAATTCCCATCACAATCATCCACAGTAAAATTGGTTGCAAAATTTTGGCTATGAGAATTAATTAACAATAAAAAACTGAATAGTAAAAGTGAAAAAGCTTTCATAAGATTTATTGTTTTATAATCTGTTTGATAGTAGCAAACCCTTGACTTGATGTGAGCTTAGCCCAGTAGACTCCAGATAGATAATCTGAGAAATCAATATTATGATTAGCTCCGGGCTGAATTGATTTTGAATAAATATGTTTACCGAAAACATCAAAAACAACCAAGATTCCTGAAGTTGAAGATTCATTTACAATTGTTAATGCCTCAGTCACCGGGTTTGGATAGGTTATGAAATTAGTGCTAGTTTCATTAATAGATAAAGGATTGGAATAATTGATGTTGAATGATACCGTATCTCCTCTGTTATAGTCAGTTGAGTCGTAAGCATACCACATTAATACCCCATCACCATAATTTTCTAGTCCCGTGGTAAGAGTCAATTTCCAAAAGCCATTAACTCCCAAGTTTGCATTAGCCAAGCTAATGGGTGACATTGTTACTGAGGTTGGGAGAGGTATAACGTGGCAATCGGTGTAGTCACAAACATTATATGACCATGATGCTGGCAATGTATTCACTAATAGCTCATACTTGTATGTGATTGCCTCAGGTGTTGGTGTGTTTACATTGATAGTATAGGATTCATAACTGGGATTAATTACGGTGTCGTATCGATGTTGTCCATCTGGATATATGAAGTTTTGAGCATTACCAAGCTCAGTTATAAAGAAGGAAAGTAATAATAATGAGTAAAGTTTTTTCATAACGTTTTTTAGCTTTAAAAAGTTAATAAAAATAGTAAAACTATATTTTAAAATAGGATTAATGTTTTATAATTACATTTTTGAATCAAAATCAAAATAATATAAAGAGGAATATTTTAACTTTGTAGCTTAAAACAAAGCCTAAGCCATGATGACTGTTGCTGAGATAAGATCTACTTTTTTTAAATACTTTGAAGCAAAAGGACACGTAATTGAGCCATCTTCTCCGATGGTGGTTAAAAATGATCCGACATTAATGTTTACAAATGCAGGAATGAATCAATTCAAGGATTTCTTTCTTGGAAATATAGAGCCTAAAAACAAAAGAATAGCAAACTCTCAAAAATGTCTTCGAGTATCTGGAAAACACAATGATTTAGAAGAAGTTGGCGTAGACACTTATCACCATACGATGTTTGAAATGCTTGGCAATTGGTCTTTTGGGGATTATTTTAAAAAAGAAGCTATAGACTGGGCGTGGGAACTTTTAACAGAGGTATATAAGCTTGATAAAGACAGATTGTATGTAACCATCTTTGAAGGGGACAAAAAAGACAATACAAAAGAAGACGCAGAGGCTAAAGAATATTGGGCAAAACATGTTTCAGAAAAAGAAATAATAAAATGCTCCAAGAAAGATAACTTTTGGGAGATGGGAGAAATTGGTCCTTGTGGCCCTTGCTCAGAAATTCATATAGACATTCGTCCCGACTCAGAACGAAAAAAAATAAACGGTAAAGATCTTGTTAATAAAGACCACCCACAGGTAATAGAAATATGGAATTTGGTTTTTATGGAATTCACAAGAAAAACAGATGGAAGCTTAGAAAACCTGCCTCAAAAACATGTAGATACGGGCATGGGGCTTGAGAGACTTGCAGTGGCGCTTCAGGGAAAACAATCTAATTATGACATTGATTTATTTCAAAGATTAATTAAAAAAGCAGAAGAAATGTCTTCGTTTAAATATGGAGAAAAAAATGAAAATGACATTGCTTTACGAATTATTTCGGACCATATTAGAGCAATCAGCTTTTCTATAGCAGACGGCCAACTTCCTTCCAATACAGGCGCAGGTTATGTTATTCGACGAATTCTAAGAAGAGCTGTTCGTTATGGATATCAAACGCTTGAAATTAATGAACCGTTTATGTATAAACTTTCCTCAACTCTTGTGAAGGAAATGGGAGAGGTTTATCCTGAATTGGAAGCACAAAAAGAATTGATTTCAAAAGTAATAAAACAAGAAGAGAGAAGCTTCTTTAGAACACTTGAGCAGGGGATAAAAAGAATAGATCAAATAATAAAAAAAGAGAGACAAAATAAAGCAAATAAACTAAGCGCTCAAAGTGTTTTTGAGCTTTATGACACCTATGGTTTTCCAATAGACTTAACAACCTTAATAGCTAAAGAAAATAATTTAGAAATAGACGAACAAGGTTATAGAAATCTTTTGGAAACTCAAAAAAACCGTTCTAGATCAGCATCAGAAACTCAAACTGGAGACTGGCAAATTGTTAGTAATGAAAGCAAAACAGAGTTTGTTGGTTATGACCAAGTTAATAGTAGAGTTAAAATCCTAAAATATAGAGAAATAAGCACACAAAAAGAAAGTTACTTTCAATTGGTCCTTGATAAGACACCTTTTTATCCAGAAGGAGGAGGACAGGTAGGAGATACAGGGTTTTTATTAAATAAAGATAATAAAATAGGGATTTTTAACACAAAAAAAGAAAACAATCTTATTTTGCATTTCACCAAACAATTGCCAAACAAAAGAGAAGAAGAATTGGAGGCGATTGTAGATACTGACAAAAGAAATAGAACAGCGGGAAATCACACAGCAACACACCTCCTTCATTATGCTTTAAGAAAAGTTTTAGGAAAGCATGTAGAACAAAAAGGATCTTTGGTTAATAGTAAGCACTTGCGTTTTGATTTTTCTCACTTTTCGAAAGTAGATGAACAACAGATGCAAAAAATAGAACAGCTTGTTTTAGAAGAAATAGAAAAAAACATTCCCTTATCAGAGCATAGAGAAGTTTCATTAGAGGAAGCAAAAAAAATGGGAGCAATGGCTTTGTTTGGTGAAAAATACGGTGAAAAAGTAAGGGTTATTCAATTTGAAAACTCTATTGAATTGTGTGGAGGAATACACGTTTCTGCAACTTCAAAAATAGGAATGTTTAAAATTATTTCAGAAGGAGCGGTAGCAGCAGGAATTAGAAGAATAGAGGCTATTTCGGGAATAGAGGCACAAAAATATTTCATCAAAAAATCACAAAAACTTGATGAAGTTTCAAGGATTTTGAAAAATCCAAAAGAAATAGAAAAAACAATAGAGAGCCTTCTTTCTAAAAATATTGAACAGACAAAAGAAATAGAACAATTAAATAAAGAAAAAACACAAAATTTAAAAGAAAGTTTAAAACATAAAATAATAGAAATCAATGGCGTTTCTTTTCTTGGAGAACAAATTAAAATGGCTTCTTCTTCTGTAAAAGATTTGCTTTTTCAATTAAAAAAAGAAAATAAAAACTTTTTAGGTATTATTGGGAATATAGATAAAGAAAAATGCGGTATAAGTATTATAATTTCTGATAACCTTGTGAAAGAAAAAGATTGGAACGCATCAAAAATGGTAAAAGAAATAAGCCATTATATTAATGGAGGTGGCGGAGGCCAAGCCTTTTTTGCTACAGCAGGTGGTAGAAAAAAAGAAGGGTTAAAAAAGGCAATTGATGAAATAAAAAAAAATATTTAAGGCTTATTTGAAAAGCTTTTTCTTTGTTTTTATTGCATAATTGATTGTTTCTTTTTCTAAAGAAAAAACAAAGATGCTTCCGAAAAACAATAAAAAACCAACCAAAGAGATAAAAATCATTTGTATCCACTCATTAGTAAATAAATCTTTTAAGATGTGAGTGAGAAACAAAGTAAGAACACCAAGAATAATAATTATAAATTGGTTGATTTTAAATGGATGTATTTTGTAAATAGAATAAACAAAAAGCATTCTTCCAATATTATAAATGAAAAAAGCTCCTGCTGTTGAAATGGCGGCGCCCGCCATTCCCCATAAAGGAATCATAATAGTGTTTAAATAATAAACGGCAACAATTAAAAAAAGAGTAAAAAAAACGTCGTATTTATATTTTTTTGAGGTATTAAAAATAGAACCGTTTAAGCCAAAGAACATATCTACCAATCTTCCCATCATTAAAAAGAAGAAAACCCATATCCCAGGCTGGAATTCATACTTTAAAAAGGAGAATAAAAAATCAATATTGATCCATACCAATAAAAACAATCCCAACCCGATGACTAAAGAAACCGAACTCACCTTGGTGTAAAGAGCTTTCATTTTTTCCATTTCTCTACTTTTCCAAAATTCAGAAACCAGTGGGGAGCTAACTCTTACAAGTGATTTATATGGAACCTGAAGGGCGCTTGTAAGAAAAACAACGGTTGAGTAAACCCCAGTAGCTTTAAGCCCTAGAAATTGAGCCACCATGATGATGTCTAAAGAATTAACAAGCACAGCACCAAGACTATTTATGTAGTTGAAAGCAGAAAAGTTGAATATTATTTTCCTAAATCGGGAGGAAATGTTAATGTTTTTTATGTTAAGGTGTAATTCATTTATTTTGAATAAATAGGCGATTAAAATAAGAGGAGGAACAATAAAAAGCAAACTATGAAAAACCACAAAACTGTCAAATGAAATCCAGTCAAGCCATAGAAAAACCAAGATAAAAGTAACCCCAAGCCGAAGCACGACATCAAGAGCAAAAACTGAAACGATATTTTTAAACAAAGCTCTTAAATAAACATCCAAAACAAGATAAACGACATACCCTATTCCAATTGGTATAATCCAGAAAAAGTAATCAATAAAAAGAGGGGATTTATTGATATAAATTGCCTCTAGTTCATTTTGAAACAGAAAAAACAAGGAAGAAATTAATAATATTCCAAGAGTAACAATCAAAAGAATAAAAGGCAGAAATCCATGATGCTTCTTTTCTTTGTTTTTGAAAAAAGGGAAGAATTTCCAAATGGTATAGATCGTTCCAAAGTTTGAAAATTGTGCAAATAATACCCCAAGAGAAAAACAAAGATTGATAACCCCAATTTGTTCTGTAGAAAGAATTAATAAAAAAAGAAGCCCCTTGTTTAAATAGCCAAGAACCAAACCAAGAGAAGAAATCATGGTTGTTTTAATAGCATCTTTTTGAACAATTCCCATTTTTATAACTTAAAGACAAATATAGAGCAAACTTAAGCAAGAAATAATTTATGCTAATTTTGTCAGAATTTTATTTATAAAATGACTCACAATACCTTGGTCTCTATAGTTATTTGTACTTATAACAGGATGCAATATCTTCCTAAGTGCTTAGAGCATTTAAAAAATCAAACAGCAGACCCAGCAAATTATGAAATAGTTCTTATAAATAATAATTCCACAGATAAAACGGAATCTATTTGTAAAGATTATATAAATGCCAACCCGCATTTAAATGTGTTTTACTTTCTTGAAACAAATCCGGGTCTATCTCATGCAAGAAATAGAGGGGTAAAAGAAGCAAAAGGAAACGTATTGTGTTTTATAGACGATGATGGATTTGCAATTCCAGATTATGTTAAGACGATAACTAAATACGCATCAAATTCTGAATACATCTCTTACATGGCTTTCGGGGGAAAGGTTACTCCCTGTTATAATAAAGGAAAAAATCCTTTATGGATTAGTAAGTATATAAGTGGATTGGTTTCAGAGGTAGATTTAGGAAAAAAAGTAAAACAATTTGATAAAAAATATCCAGCGGGATGTAATATGATTTTTAGAAAAGAATTTTTTGAGAATCATGGAGGATTTAATGTTGATTTGCACACCAGAGGGGACGATAAGTATATTTTTGAAAAGTTAAAAACAGCAAATTATAAAATTCTATATATTCCCGAATTAGAGGTCTCCCATTTTATAGATGATTACAGACTAAAAAAAGATTTTATAATTAGATTGTCAAAAATTATAGGACAAAGCGAAGCCATAAGGTTAAAAAACAAAGGGCTTTTTGCTAAATTTAGCAAGCTGCTAGAATATGTTTTGAAATGGAAGGCAGCTATTGTGCTTGCTTTCGTGTTTTTATTGAAAGCACAACCACAAAAAGCAAAATATATTGTGATGGTTAGATGGCATGTTATTTTAGGATATTTTCTTAAAGAAAAAATATGAGTTTTATTAAAAATTTTATTTTAAGTGCTTTAAGCTTTTTAAAGATATTGTTGTGGTCAAAGCCATTAAAATCTAATAAAAAAGAGAGGCAAAAAAATCAGAATAAAAAGCTAATTGTAGTTGTTAATGGTCCATCTTTTAGAAAATCGCTTGAAAAATATAGTGAGATAATAAAACAAACTCCTATTTTAACGGTGAACCTTTTTTGTTGTTATGATTTTTTTGAAGCACTTAAGCCCAAACATTATTTATTATTGGCTCCTCAGTTTTTTAAAGAGGATAAAGAGTTATCCGAATTATATATAAAGAATAATAAGGATTTATTTTCATCTCTAGCCACTAAAACTTCATGGGAAATGAATTTATATGTTCCTATAAAGTTTAAAAAATCGAAGAATCTAAAAGAATTAAAAATTAAAAACAAAAAATTAAAAATACAATACTTTAATTCTACTCCAATTGAAGGATTAAAAAATGTTTCCAATTTTTTCTTTTCTCAAAGACTAGGTATGCCAAGACCTCATAACGTGTTAATTCCTTCTTTAATGGTTGCTATTTCTAATGGATTTAAAAAAATTGCGATTATTGGAGCGGATCATTCTTGGTTAAGTGAGGTTTCTGTCAGCAACAAAAACGAAGCGCTTGTTAATCAAAAACACTTTTATGATGAGGCCACATCAAAATCTGAGCAGATGAATGATTATATTAAACGACCAAGAAAGCTTCACGAGGTTTTGCATAAATTTTTTCTTGCCTTTAAAGGATATTGGGAAATAAAGGATTTTGCACAAAATAAAAAGGTTCAAATTGTTAACTCCAGCGAAACAAGCATGATTGATGCCTTTGATAGAAAATCATTAGACGCTTTTCTATAATAGAAACTCCTTTCTTTTCAGGGATTAAGACGTATATTTGTTTGATAAAAAAACAGAAATTGAAAAATAAGTCCATATTAATAACAGGGGGTACGGGTTCTCTTGGAAAAGCTTTAACAAAACATATACTGAAGAACTATCCAGACATAAAAAGACTTGTGATTTTTTCTCGAGATGAACAAAAGCAGTTCGAGATGGAGCAAGAGTTTTCTTATTCAACATACCCAAGTATAAGGTATTTTATAGGCGATGTGCGTGATTTAGAAAGGCTAGAAAGAGCTTTTTCAGGAATAGACTATGTAATCCATGCTGCAGCGATGAAACATGTGCATATTGCAGAATATAACCCTGATGAATGTGTGAAAACAAATGTTTTGGGTGCACAAAATGTGATAAAAGCAGCTTTAAAAACAAATGTAAAAAGAGTTGTAGCTCTTTCAACAGATAAAGCATGTGCGCCTATAAACTTATATGGTGCAACAAAATTAACTTCTGATAAGCTTTTTGTTTCGGCAAACAACATAAAAGGAAATAGAGATATTTGTTTTTCTGTAGTTAGATACGGCAATGTAATGGGCTCAAACGGATCTGTAATTCCATTTTTTATAAAGAGGAAAAAAACGGATGGTATATTACCGATAACCGTCGAAACAATGACTAGATTTAACATATCCCTACAGGGAGGAGTTGATATGGTTTTGCACGCTCTTGATACGGCGTGGGGAGGAGAAATATTTGTTCCCAAAATACCTTCTTATCGTATTTTAGATGTTGCTGAAGCCGTTGGCCCTGAGTGTGAAAAACCAGTTATAGGGATTCGCCCAGGAGAAAAAATTCATGAAGA
>Ga0163108_10000617_pt1 | contig 26544 bp, 30 predicted proteins | sample Fk1155metaG_FD_109644 | JGI IMG/M metagenome (GOLD analysis project Ga0163108, IMG submission 109644) | Marine microbial communities from the Central Pacific Ocean - Fk160115 155m metaG | ecosystem: Environmental > Aquatic > Marine > Oceanic > Photic zone | place: The Central Pacific Ocean...
CCCCTCATCATGTAACCGTGCCAGGCCCAGATGGCCGTTTAGCTTATGGAGGGCATTGCTTCCCAAAGGATACAAATGCGTTAAATGAATTGATGAAAACACAAGGAACTCCAAATTCTGTTTTGGAGGCTGCAATTTTAGAGAGAAATAAAATAAGAGATGATTAATGAATAAAGACATAAAGACAGCAATAGTCACAGGTTCTGCAGGCTTTATCGGAGGCCATTTGACAGAGGATCTTTTGCAAAAAGGATATAAGGTCATTGGAATTGATAATCTTAAGTCTGGCCTGCAGTCCACAGTGGACCTGCACATCTCTTATGATAATTTTATTCCGAAATATGTTGATATAAGATCAAACGATATTGATAAAATATTCAGAGATTTTAATCCAGATTTTGTTTTTCATCTTGCCGCTATACCGGGAGTTGCCCCTTCTGTTAAAGATCCTTTTATATCAAACAGTGTAAATGTTGAAGGAACAGTAAATATATTAGATATGGCTCAAAAATATAATGTAAAAAGAGTTATTTTTTCCTCTTCGTCATCGGTTTATGGCGGAGCTGAAGAGTTGCCGACAAAGGAGTCTAGCTCATTAGAGCCTAAGTCTCCATATGCCTTGCAAAAGAAAATCGGAGAAGAGTATTGTAAACTATTTTCAAACATTTACAATCTCGATACAGTTTGCTTAAGATATTTTAATGTCTTTGGGCCACGCCAAAGGGCCGATTCTGCTTATGCGGCAGTTATATCGGCCTTCTGTAATAATGTAAAAAATGATGAATCCCCAACAATATATGGGGATGGGAAACAATCAAGAGATTTTTGCTTTGTTAAAAACGTTGTTTCTGCAAACATTTTAGCTGCAACTAATGAGGGAAAATTTTCTGGAGAAGTATTTAATATAGGATGCGGCGGAAGGGTTGCCGTAAACTCTATTTGCGAAGCCTTAAAGTCCAAGCCTCCTATATATGAAAAGGAGAGACCAGGAGATGTCAAGCATTCTCAGGCGGATATATCAAAGGCTTGCGATATTTTAGGATATAATCCATTATATTCTTATGAAGATGGTTTAAGAAAAACACTTGATTGGCATTTGAATAGCTAGTATAAATACTTATAAGGAGATTTATATGTTGACAGCAGTTATTACAGGGGTTGCCGGGCAGGATGGGTCTTATTTGGCAGAGCTTTTGTTAAATAAAGATTATACCGTAGTTGGAATAGCGAAAAGACATGGCACAAGCGATAAGTATCAAAATATAGATCATTTGCTCAGTGAAGATAATTTTAAATTTATAGAAGGAGATGTTATAGATACAACTTTGATATCTAGAGTTTTACATCAGCATCATCCTCACGAATGGTATAACTTGGCCGCAATGTCACATGTGGGGCAATCATTCAAAGAGCCTCTAACTACTTTTGACATTGACGCAAAAGCTGTTATTGGTCAGCTAGAGTGTATAAGGCAAATCACTCCATATACTAGATTTTATCAAGCATCAACATCGGAGTTATTTGGAGGCCTCAATTGCCCTCCGGAGGGATATTCTGAGGACTCTGCCTTTAACCCCAGATCTCCATATGCTATAGCGAAATTAGCGGCGTACTGGGCGGTAAGAAATTATCGTACAGCTTATGATATATTTGCTTGTAATGGAATTTTACACAACCATAGCAGCCCAAGGCGTGGACATGATTTTGCCACAAGAAAGATAACAAGAGGAGTTGCGAAGGTTAAACTTGGGTTGGAAAAAACTGTAAAAATGGGGAATCTATCTGCCTTTAGAGATGAAGGACACTCTAAAGATTATTGCAAAGCAATGCATCTAATGCTTCAACAAGAAAAGCCAGATGACTATATTATTGCAACAGGATCTGGAGCAACAATAGAAGAGATGTTCAAATATGTCTGCGAGTTAGCAAATTTATCTTTTGAAAATACATATGAAGTAAATGAAAAATTTATGAGACCATCTGATGTAAAGTATCTTTTAGGAAATCCTCTAAAGGCAATAGAGAAGCTCGGGTGGGCGCCGGAATATGACTGGAGGTCTCTCCTGAAAGAAATGTATGAAAATGATCTGCAAGAATTACGTAGCCTTAGCGGAACGTAAAAACGCCCCCTTTGGGGGCGTTTTAATTAGAAATAAATATTTATTTAATTATTTCAAAGCTCAGCCAAGGTTTCATCATCATTTTCTGTTACAACCCCTGTAACCCCACTGGCGTTAACACCATTAGTTGGTGTACGCTCTTCGGGAGGGGTTGTTAAAAACGCAACTGCTTCGTGCAGAAAAGAAGCTTCTTCTAAAGAGAAGGCTCCTCTCTTTTGAGCAACAGCAATTCCGTTAATTAATACCCTTATCGACTCAACTTGCTTTTCATGATTATTCATAAGATCTCCTATTTAGAATTTGGTTTGAAGCATGATTCGTATCAACATAGTACTTTAAATTCTGCGAAAATTTTCATAAATTATTTTCATATTTCAAAAAATTTCACCAACGGACGGAGTAAAATTCCTACAAAATGAAATTAGTAATTCTAGCATTTAATATAGGGGAGTCAAAAGGATATCCTGTTCCATTCGTCAATGGGCCTGGTATGTCTTTATTTAATTTTGTAAAATTTATTAAAAAATTTAATAAAGAGATCGAAATATCAGTCTACACTCAACTGGAGACTTTTAGGCCAATTAAAAACGTCCCTACAGGCACTTTGAGAGAGAAGAGAAGAATCGAAACCGATATACTAAATGCGGATGTAGTTCATTGTTGGAGTGGTCTCACCAAGGAAGTTTTAGTTTATCTTGAATATGCAAAAAAAGTAAGCAAGAGAATCTTTTTCGGCCCAAACCTGCTAGATACTGTACAACCCGATGATGAGTCTAATTTTTTAGAGAGGACCAAGCCTGATAAGATTTTTTTTGTTAATGATAGGTTGAGATATCTAGCTCAAAATAAGTATAAGTTAGATCCGGCGATAACCGGCACCCTCATTGTTGGCCCAGATACAGAACAGTGGGCCCCACTGCCTCATAAAAGCAATATAATTTTGTGGAAAGGAAACTCGAACCATATGGTAAAAGATGTTGAATTTGCGTTAGAGGTATCCAAAAAGCTTGAAAAATATAAATTTTTGTTCTTAGGATATCCAGAAAAGTATAGTTATCAAAAACATATTGATAAAGCAAAAAGAGTTGCTTTATATTTTAGTACATCTCTTAGTGAAACGAAAGGGATGACTTTGTTGGAGCAATGGGCTGCTGGGGTTCCGTCTGTTACGCATCCTAAAATATATCAGCATGGAATAAATTATAAGACGGGCATAGTTACCAATAGAGATGTGGACTCTTATTGCGAAGCCATCGATGAGATTATGAGCGATGACCTTATGCGGAGCGATATGTCAAAGTATTGCGTAAATTATGTTAGGGAGCAGTATAATCCAGAGAAGCTTATTGAGAAATACATCGGGAGCATAAAAAATGTTGGTTGATATAATTATTCCCGCCTTTAACCCCGGAAAGCTTCTTGCTACGGCTATACATAGTTGCATTGGGCAGAAATATAAAAATTATACAATTACAGTAATTGATGATGCTTCAGATGAAGATATATGGGATGCTACAAGGGGCATTGAAAATTTGCAGTATATTAGGAATGAAAAAAACCTGGGGCCAGGTGGTGCTAGAAATGTTGGAATAATGGCCACAAAAGGAGATTTAGTAAGTCTTTTGGACGCAGATGATATTATGCATCCAAACAAGTTGAGCTTATCTGTTGAGGCATTTGAGAAAAATTCTGAATTAGGTATGACATGCGGAAACTATAGAACTCTTGTAAACAGAAGAAAATTATTGCGCCCATTTTATAGAGGGCCTATAGATATAAAACATGATACCTTAATGAAGCAAAATTATGTAGCATCAGGGTCTACTACAATTAAACGGTCTGTACTTGAAGATGTTGGGCTATTTAATGAAAATTATTGGATATCAGAAGATTATGATATGTGGTTGCGTATTTCTGAAAAATACCCAATAGAGTATATACATGAGGTTCTTTATTATTATTCTGTGATTCCAAGTGGTAATTCTCTTACCCAGCGAAATGATATTCAAAAAGATCATATAAAAAATATAAACAAGATAAGAGAAGCCTCCCTGTTGAGAATGGCTGAAAATAAATAAAATGATAAACGAAATTAAAAATAAGAAAATTTTAATAAAAACTTATCTTTCGGAGTCGGGGCTGTGGTATTTGGGGAAATCGCTTGGGGATATGTTAAGTAAAAATAATGAAGTTTTATATATTCCTAAATCCAGATACAAAGAGCATGGACAAGGATTTTTTGGCAGATATTATTCAGAGGCAACAGACAAAGACTTGCTGTCTGGAATTTCTTATTTGGAGTTAACAAATAGAGAGAAAGTAGAGCCTCAGCTGTTAAAGATTATTGCCGAAAGAGGTATTGACGTAATTATTTCATTTGAAACTCTTATGCGTCATGGGCAGTGGGTTCCTAATCTAAAGAGCAAAACAAATGTTAAGATTATTGACGTTCCAATGCCAGAGTGGGCGGGCGACAGATTTGTAAAAAATTACTCATACAATATCTTTGATGAAATATGGTGTCTTACAGATGCCTCTCACAAGGTTTTTGAAAAATATAAAAATAGAAAGCGAGTCTCTTGGGATTATGTAGATAGAAGCATTTTTGTTCCGAAAGTAGATAAAAGCAAGTTAGACAATCTCTGCTTTTATCATATGGGGCCTGTCGTTTCAGGATTTAGTCAAAAGAACACACTTCAAGCGCTCCAAGCATTTTCTATCTTTTCTAAGACAATAAATTCAGATGCCACTTTGTTAGTAAGTGGCCGTCTGAGTGATTATGAAATAAGTATTGCAAAAAAATGTAAGAATATCATATTAATAAATGAAGTTTTAGATAGAACTGAAATAGTATCACTATATGATAAATCACATTGTGTTATTATTCCTTCATCAAGAGAAGGGTTAGGATTAGGATTTTATGAAGCTAAGGCCATGGGGTGTGATTTAATAACAACGAATGCAGCGCCGATGAACAAACATTCGGATTATCTTTGCGAAGTTATTTCGTATAATAAGAATGAATCGCCAGTTCCTTTCGCAATGATTAATACTAATGACTTAGTAGACCAGCTAATTAAGTATAATGAGGATTTTAATATGAGCAAAAATGAAGCTAAAGAAATTAGGGTAGAGAAGAAAAAGAAGACAAAGAAACAAGTTTCTGGTGAAAACAATAGTTTGATGGCAGCATTTAAAGAAAATTCATCTAAAGCCAATGTAGCTAAAGATAACGAAGTAGATTTGGATACTTTAAACGAGTTAAAAGAAAAGATGAAAAATAAGGAGAAGGATGTGCCGATGAAAAATAAGGAGAAAATTATGCCTGAGGTAATAGATACAAGAGAAGTAAGCATTGAGCTGGCAGTAATTGGCGTTGGCCAGGCTGGCTCTAGAATTGCTGAAGTTTTTCACACAAAAGGATATGACGTAGGAGTTGTAAATACTTCTGCCCAAGATTTGGAGTTTATTGACGTTGCTCCAAATCAAAAGCTTTTATTAGAAGGAAGCCTCGGAGGTACTGGAAAAGATTTAGATCTGGGTCGAGAAATCTTCGCAGAGTCTACGAGCTTGCTGCTACCCTTTGTAGAGAGGGTTGTGGATGGGAATAACATGGTATACCTCGCCGTCTCAGGAGGAGGAGGCACTGGAGCAAGCTCTGTAGAAACTATGGTCGAAATGTTATTCAGCACAGAGATGCCAGTTGGAGTTATATATGTTCTCCCGAAAGCCACAGAGGACGCGCAGTCTAAGCGAAATTCAATTGAGACTTTATCAAGATTGGCCTCAATGACTGCTGAAAACATGATATCTAGTTTAGTTGTGGTAGATAATGCAAGAATAGAGCAAATATATGCAAACTTGAGTCAATCGAAATTTTGGGAAACTTCTAATAATGCAATTGTAGAGCCACTACATGTCTTTAATACCTTGACGGCTCAGCCTTCAAGATTCACCTCGCTCGACCCTAGTGATTTTGGTAAAATAATTTCATGCGGAGACTGCTCTGTGTATGGAGTTATGGAGGTTGAGGATTATATGGAAGAAACGTCTTTAGCTGAAGCGGTTATAAGTAGTTTGAGTGCAAATATGCTAGCAGAAGGTTTTGATATGACACAGACTAGGGTTGGCGGAGTTATCATTACTGGCTCCAAAGAGGTGTTGGATAAGCTGCCGGCAATAAATATAAACTATTGTTTTCATATGATATCTGAACAAACAAATGGAGCATCTGTATTTCAGGGAGTTTATGATGTCGATTCGAAATCAGATTCTATAAAGATATACAGTTGGTTTGCCGGACTTGGTTTACCTAGAGATAGAATTGATAACTTAAAGCAGGAAAGCAAGGCTCAGGCGGCAATTGCATCTCAAAAAGAAAAAGATAGAGTTTCTGTCATGACATTGGATTTAGATGAAGATAAAGTCAATAGCGTTGCAGATCAAGTGCATAGAAAGATTAAAAAGAAGAAGTCTGGATTTAACAGATTACAGCGAGGATCTAGAGGATCTATTATAGACAGGAGAAGAAAAAAGTAATGGCTATTGATAAAGATTTTTATAATAGTTCTAGTGCTGCTAAGTTAGGCTGGGAGCCATCTTGGTTTGGAGCAAAATTTTTTGATGATGAATTAGTAAAAAAAGTACAAAAGTGGCAGAAGGAGCATGGTTTAATTGCAGATGGGCTCGTTGGCCCTGCTACGCATCGGAGAGTTTGGACAGATAGAGAAGTTAATATTTCTAATTATGAGCCTTCTTCGAGAGTCCCTGGAAGAAAGAATAATTATATAGTTCACAATGGAAACTTTTTGCCAATAGACTGGGACAAAGTTGTCTTATGGGACGAAGAAGGGGGTCTGACAACTAATTCGGGCCAGTATTATGATTTTTCTGGAAAGCCAGATAGACAGCCTTCTATGTTTGTTAATCATTGGGATGTATGTCTTTCTGCAGAATCTTGCGCAAAAATTTTGGGGAAAAGAGGCATCTCAATACACTTTTGTTTAGATAATGATGGAACTATATATCAGCTTCTTGATACTCAGCATGGAGCTTGGCATGCTGGGGTCAGAGGAAGCTCTCATGGAAACAAAAAAGGTATTGGCATAGAGATAAGTAATGCATATTATACAAAATATCAAGACTGGTATGTTAAACATGGATTTGGAGAAAGACCTGTGCAAGAGCACGGCCATGTTCATGGAAGAACGCTTAGTCCATTTTTAGATTTTTATCCCGTTCAGCTAGAGGCCCTAAAGGCCTTGTGGAAGGCGATTCACTTAGGAATAGGGATTCCTCTTGAGTATCCTGTAGACTCTCAAGGAAGTGTAGAGACGGGCGTTCACAAGCCATGTTTCGACGGAACCTTTGATGGGTTTTGTAATCATTATAATTTCACAAGAGGAAAGATAGACTGTGCTGGTTTAGATCTGCCAACTCTGCTGGAGGAGGTAAAGCAAAGCCTATCCTGTGAAGATAAGTAGATTATAATTAACCCTAAGGTAATTTTATGAAGATTATACTAGATAATATAAATGCTAAAATATACGGCGATTTAAGCTTGGAGCTTCATAAAGAATTAGATACCCTAATGAGCTATGAGCATCCTGGATATAGGTATATGACCGGCGCGAGGGGAGGGTATAACCTTGGAGGAAAACACGGCGGTTGGGATGGAAAGATAAGGCTTTTATCTAAAGGATTAAAGTTTCCAATAGGTTTGTTGGCTAAAGCAGAAAATATATTAAATGATAACAACATTAAATATGAGATTATTGATAATAGACCAAAAATAGTTTATGGCACTTCTTTAAAGATTAATAAAGATAAATTTAAGCTTAGAAAATATCAAAAGAATGCCGTATCTGCCGCCAAAAAGGCAGACAGCGGCATTATCAAGGTTGCTACCGGCGGCGGCAAAAGTTTAATAATTGCAGCAATTGCTGCAGAATACAATATTCCAACTGTTATATATGTTATTGGAATAGAGCTTTTATATCAAATGAAAAAAACCATAGAAGATGCCTATGGTATTGAATGCGGGATTGTTGGAGCGGGTAATTGTGATACATCAAAAAATATAACAATTATGACCATATGGTCTGCAGCTGCTGCATTTAATAAATCCGCCAAAATTGCAGATAACGATGTTACACAAGACTCTGCTTCGCAGATAAAAAAATTAAATAAAGAATTGGTCAGAAAGAGAGTTCAAGAGGCTCAGCTTTTTATATTTGACGAATGCCAATATGCTGCGTCTGAAACTTTGCAATTTATTCATAAGGCTAGCTCGGCCGCCAGACATAGGTTTTTATTGTCAGGAACTCCATGGAGAGACACCGGAGATGATATATTAATTGAGGCGGTTGCTGGACCTAAGTTTTATGATCTAAGCGCAACTAAATTAATTTCCTCAGATTACCTAGTCCCTCCTGATATACATTTTGTAAATGTTCCAGTTATGCGGGGTGTTGGGAAAAATTATCACGAAGTCTATAAAAATTATATAGTTGAGAATGATGATAGAAATAACTTGATTATAAAGGCAGTTAAAAAATTAGTTGCAGCAAATAAAAAGGTCCTTATATTGGTTGTAAGGCTTCAGCACGGCAAAGCTCTAAAAGAAGCTTTAGATAAGAGTTTTAATGTAAAGTTTCTAGATGGAGCCAGAGGGACAGCCGAGCGTTTGGATACAATTGAAGATATGAAGGATGGAAAGTTAGATGTCTTAATTGCATCAAAGATATTCGATCAAGGAATAGACATTCCAGATTTAGATGCGTTAGTTTTGGCAGGATCTGGGAAATCTAGCGGTAGAGCTTTGCAAAGGATAGGGAGAGTTATAAGAAAGGCCAAGGGTAAGAAAAAGGCAATAGTTGTAGAATTTTTTGATAACTGTAAGTATTTAAGAGATCACTCTGAGGCAAGAATTCGTGTTTATGAAAGTGAGCCTGGCTTCAATGTTATTATGCCTAAAACAAAAGTTTTACATTCTTATCCTAAGAGAAAGCCCATTAAGTGGGCATAGTAATAATATTATCTTATTAAATAGACCCGATTTAACCAGATCGGTAGTATGTAAATATCGCCAAGGAGAGCTCTATGACTCAAGATGAATTTTATGAAAAAATTTCAGAGTGGATTAGCAAGCCTAAGAATAGCTGGAATCATATAACGCTTATGGCATATTTTTGTCATAAATATGAAATTGAAAATAATATTAAATTTAGATTGGTAAGGTGGAAATCAGACCCGGGAAAGGGCAAAGAAAGCAGAGACTTTTCGAGGCTGTTTAAGACTTTGGCTCCAGAAGATTATAATGATTTAAAGCCTGATGAGAAAAAAGAAGTTAAAGAATATATAATTGTAAAAATATATAATTATATAAATTGGATGTTTGATTATAAATTTAGAAGCGGAGAAAAGTCTGTTACTGGAACACAAATATTTTTAATGCCATCTATGATAAATGAATTTGAAAGAATGTATTCTAATTTTCTTAAAAAAAATAAAGATGTACTAAAGTTTTCTGCTTTAGTGCAGTGGTCTAAGGAAAATATTCCAGAAATATTTGAGATGCATCAAATAGATCACATTGAAGATTTAAATATGATCGCAAAGTATGTTGAGATTTATAATTTAGAAGATGACTCCTTGGAGAGGGCGTTATTAAATAAGGCAAAAACAATGGAGATAAATACATGAAAAGATTAGAGGACTTGGTTGGTAAAATGGTTACTGTTTATACAGACGGCGGATGGGAGGCTTCAGGAATAGTTTCCTCTGCAGATATGACCGGATTAGCTTTAGAGAATGGCGATCTTTTATACATGATATTTAAGGATAAAATATCATGCATCTTAGAGGATTTAGAGATTCAAGAGCAAGTTGAAAATTACCCTAAATCAGTAAAGCTTTCTACAAAGAAGGATGATTCTTTTCCGATGAATCATATTGCATACGAAGAGTCAAGCATGTCTTTGCCGGAAAATTTATTAGGGGATACTTATAGTTCGCTAGAAACTGATGATTTTTCAATATCCTTTCCCGGAGGGAAAGATGCAGATGCTAGTATAAAATTTGGAGTAACGCAAAATGATCCCAACGACAAAGATAAGTAGAGTCAAGAAGAAAATACAGAAAGATTGCACAGAGTGCGGTGGAATCGGATGTGACAAGTGTCTGTCTAAAGCCTCTAGAGTAGATAAGTATGCTTTAGCAAACATTCCGGTTAGATATTGGAACCTTTCTTTTAAAGATTTTTCTGGCGATCCTAATTTTAAAAAAATAATAAAAGAAAAAATATCAAATATAGACGAAACATATGATGATGGAAAATCTTTTATGTTTATAGGCGGATTGGGAACTGGGAAAACTTATGTAGCGTGCTGCATGTTAAAGATAGCGATAATATCTGGATATAGTTCCGCATATACAACTATGGCAGATGTTGTATCAAATATATTGTCAAAAGATATCGATACAGCAAAATATTATGAATATCTTTTAAATAAAGATTTTCTTGTCATTGACGAGTTTGACTCTAGATGGATTTTTCCATCAGAAAAGTCCGAACAGCTATTTGGCTCTTCGCTTGAATATGTACTTAGAACTAGATTTCAAAATAATTTACCTACAATATTATGCTCTAATAATGATGATGTTGATCAAATTTTAGGTGGTTTTTTCGCAAAATCATTTAAGTCATTAAGATCTGAAAATATAGAACTTTATGTTGTAGGCGGGAAGGACTTTAGACGAGGTAAAAATGCTTGATGCAAAGATTATAAATTGGATGATGCAAGATTCTATAAATATAAATCAGGTTTATAGATCAGTTGAATATAGTTTATTGAGGTCTATTTTATTACCAAAATATAAGCCTGTATTGGTACAAATAAATAATTATTACTCTAGGCATAAGACGGCTCCTACATATGATATTTTAAAAACGCTCTTAGATAAAAGCGGGGATGATGGCGATATTGTTGAATATATTGAAGCAAAGCAATCTATTAAAAATGAGATTGGTTTTATTGTTGATGAGCTTAAAGATCGATACAATAAATATTTGGTAGATATTCTTGTAAATAAAGCCTCTGAGATTGAAGAGGGAGAGGAAGATGTAAGAGAGTTTAATGAAGAAGTAAAAAGAATTCTCTCTAAAACAGAGCGCCTTTACAGGGATGATGTATTTTCCGAAGGGAATGTAGGAAGCTCTACACAGGAGAGGCTAGACGATTATCATTATACTGTGGAAAACCCAGATGAAATAATGGGCTTTCTATCTGGATATAAAGAATTAGATGAATACACTTGGGGTGTTAAAAATTCTGAGATGTTAGTTATCGGAGGAGCAAGCTCGTCTGGCAAATCATTATTAATGATGAATATGGCAATTAATGCATGGCTTGGAACAAACAGCCCTACAGATGGTGTTTGCGGCAGAGGTGATGGTAAGAATATTTTATATATTTCATTAGAAATGAGCAAAAAACAATTAGAGCAAAGAGTTGATGCAAATGTTGCGAAGATAAAACACAAAGCTTTAATGAGGGGGTTTTTAAATACAGAAGAAAAAAGTAGATGGATTGAGTCTTTAAAGTTTCAAAAATCATATGATAAAAAGTTTTATATTTTAGATATGCCAAGAGGCACAACTATGGCGGATATAGAATCTAAATATGAATCTATATTAGGTGTGTTTGAGCCTGATGCTGTTTTTATAGATTATCTTCAACTTATGAAGCCTATAAATCTAACGGGCCAGGACTGGATGGATGTTGGCAGAGTTTCTGAGGAGATGCACGAGTTTTGCAGGAAGAAAAATATACCAGTTGTGACTGCAGCGCAAAGAAAAGCAGCACAAAAAAAGGCAAATGGCAAAAAGATAGATGATGCCAGTTTAGAAGATTTAGGAAGAAGTAAAATGATTGGAGATAATTCTGCGATTGTTTTAATGATAGGAAATCGAGAGGATGAGATGTTCAGAGAAGATATGGAGCTTTTTATTGTAAAAAATAGAGATGGCGCTAGGGGAAAAGTTTCTTTAAGAAAAGTCTTTGATCAGTCTAGACTTGAAAGCTTCCCGGATGATTGGGTCGGGGATGGTGGTGAAGAAAATGAAATTTGATTTGCTAAAAAGTGAGCCAAATTATTTAATTGATCTTTCGGAAATAAAAACTAAAGATATTGTAAAAATGAAGACAATTTATGATGAGAGCATATCTAGATATTTGGTATTACATATAAGTAAATCAAAAGAGTATTTAGATGTATTGTCCTTAGAATCTTTTTACTCCAAAGATTATGACGTAGAGGTCCCAATTTTATCTGTTCCATTTTGTATAATAGCAGGATTAGAAAGAGAAGATAAAACTAGTTTGTTATTTTTGGCAAATCATCATAATCCACATATTATAAAAGCCTTAGAGGAGCTATAATATGCTAGATGAAAAAGTTGGAAAAATAAAAAATATTAAATATGAATCAGAATTAGATACGCTGGAAATAACGATAGTGATAACTGATAATAAATTTAAAAAGAAACTATTAAGAGATCTCGCCTTATCTGGTAGTATTAAGTTTGAGGGTAATGAGATATTATATACTGGTAATATAGCGGAGTAATATAGAATGTCTAAGTATAGTTTTAAATGCATGGAGTGTAATGAGATCAATATTATGAAGGTAAGCATTTTAGAGTTTACAGCTAGACCGATTGATGATATAACTGCAAAATTAATTTGTTCGAAATGTGAGACGAAAGGGCTATTTGTTAGAACGTTTGGCTCTATTTCCAGCAAAGTGTGGAAAGGTAAGGCAGAGGTAGTACAAGAGGCAAAAGAAGAGGCTAGAAAGATTGCAGAAAAAGTTAGGCTTGGTGATGTTGCTGCCATACGAGAAGTTTATGGAGAGGAAAACTAGAGGACCCAAATGCGTAAAAAAAGTACCAATGAATTATTTAAAATTCTAAACCAGCACATAGAAGAGGAGGACCACATTCAATGGAATGGCCTTTTAGAGGACTATATTAAGCTTGTTGTAAAAACACCAGCTTTAAATATATCTGCTCACTCCAGAATGTTAAAAATGATAGAAAGCCATGGTGTAGATAGGAATGAAGATGGAGACATTATAAAATATGAATTCTTTTCTGAAGATTTATTTGGGATAAATGACTCTTTGGAACATATTATCTCATATTTGAGAGCAGCTGCTGCTGGCAGTGAGGTTTCTAAGAGAATTTTATTATTATACGGCCCCACCTCTTCTGGCAAATCACAATTAGCAATACTTTTGAAGCGTGGCCTTGAGGCGTATTCTAAGACAGACGAGGGAGCAATATATGCTTTAGCGGAGTCTCCCATGCATGAAAATCCACTTTGTGCAATACCAGAAGAAATGCGAGGACATTTTTTAGAAAATTATGGAATTAAAATTGTTGGACAACTTAGTCCGTATATGGACCTTCTCTTAAAAGATAAATATGACAATAACTTTTTAAACTTGCCCGTTAAGCGAGTTATATTTTCAGAGCAGTCGAGAGTTGGAATTGGAACCTTTGTGCCTTCGGATAAAAAGAGTCAAGATATATCAGAGCTCGTTGGGTCTATGGACTTAAGCAAGATCGGAGAATTTGGATCAGAGTCTGACCCAAGAGCCTATAAGTTTGATGGAGAGTTAAACATAGCAAATAGAGGCATGATGGAATTTGTCGAAATGCTAAAGGTTGATCAAAAATTTCTTTATGTCTTGCTGACCTTGGCTCAAGAAAAAAATATCAAAACGGGTCGGTTTCCGTTTATATATGCCGATGAGTTTTTGCTTGCTCACACAAACGAGACAGAATATAGAAGATTTTTAGCAAAAGATGAAATGGAAGCTTTGCACGATAGAATTATTGTTATAAAAATTCCATATAATTTGAGTGTTAATGAAGAAGTAAAGATTTACAACAAACTAATTAAGCAAGCTAACTTTGAAGATATTCATATTGCCCCTTACACCTTGCATTGTGCTGCAATATTTGCAGTTTTATCTAGATTAAAGCAGTCAAAGAATGAAGGATTATCTTTGATGAATAAGATGAGGCTTTATAACAATGAAGAAGTTGAAGGTTTTTCAAAAGGTGATCTCATAGCTCTTAAGAAAGAATTTGAAGCAGAAGGCATGGCCGGTATATCTCCAAGATATATTATAAACAGAATTTCAGCAACGTTGTCCGAAGATAGGATAACGTGTATGACGCCAATTGATGTAATTAGATCAATAAGAGACGGCTTTGTTAGCAATCCAAAATTAGATTCCAAAGAAATAGATAGGCTTGAAAATATTTTGACATCTGTAATTGAAGAGTATAGTAAAATTGCTAAAAATGAAGTTCAAAAAGCATTTTTTGTTAACTTTGAAGAAGAAGTACAAAGTTTATTAAATAATTATATGGATCAAATTGAAGCATATTTAGATGGAGCAAAAATAGAAGATGAATGGGGCGATATGCAGGAGCCGGATGAATCATTAATGAGGTCTATTGAAGAAAAGATAAGCGTTACAGAGTCGGGCAAGAGATCTTTTAGGCAAGAGATTTATAGGAAAATGCTTAGATCCTCAAATACTTCGGGCGGCTCTTGCAACTATAAGGGTCATCCAAAATTAAGAGAGGCGCTTGAGAAGCAGCTCTTTGACGAAAGACAAGATATAATAAGACTAACCGTTAGTACTCGAAACCCAGACAAAGATGAGCTTAAAAGGATAAATGTTGTAATAGACACTTTGTGCAAAAAGCATAATTATAGCGTAGAGAGTGCAAATAAATTATTACGATATGTGAGCTCATTGATGGCAAGGAATTGATATGCCTCTATCTTCTAAAGCTGAGGAGAATCTCTCAGACATATGGAAGCTTAAAAGGCGCGGGAAAAGAGACTCCGCTAGGCATAAAAAGCTTGTAAAGGATGCTATTAAGAAAAATGGCAAAGAGCTTATAACGGAATATGACATCATTACGTCTGATGGTGATAAAAAAATAAAAATTCCAATTAGATTTCTCGATCAATATAAGTTTAAATATGGAAAATTAAAAAATAAAAAGAAATTAGGTCAGGGCATGGGCGTAAAGCCTGGAGATCGCTTTAGGCTTAATCGCAAGAAAGAGCAAGGCCAAGGTGGAAAGCCTGGAGATAAAGAGGGAGATAGAGTTTTCGAAGCAGATGTTACGATTGACGAAGTCGTTGACATTTTATTAGAAGAATTGAATCTCCCATGGATGGAGCCTAAGAATAATTCTGCCATAGAGGTAGCCTCCGAAGAGCTTTCAACTATAGAGAAGCGGGGGATATTGCCTAATCTAGATTTAAAAAGAACTATATTAGAAAATTTAAAAAGGAATGCCGCAAAGGGCGACCCAAAAATAAAGAATATATGCAAAGAAGATTTAAGATACAAAACATGGGAAACAAATAAAGAATATCATTCAAATGCCGCAGTGTATCTAATGATGGATCGCAGCGGATCTATGAGTAGCGAAAAGACATATATTGCAAAAAGCTTTTATTTTTGGATGGTTCAATTTTTAAAAAAAAGATATAAGAAAATAGATTTAATTTTTATTGCGCATGATGCCAATGCATTTCTTGTAAGTGAAGAAGATTTCTTTAGAGTATCGAGCTCGGGAGGAACCTGCTGCAGTACTGCTTTCGCTTTAGCATATGAGCATATATTGGCAAATCACCCAAGCTCTGCTTGGAATAATTATGTATTCGAATTTAGCGATGGAGACAACTGGGGGCTAGATAACATATTGTGTCTTGAATATATAGAAAAGCTTTTACCTTTAGTTAGGGCTATGGGTTATGGAGAAATAACGCCAGATGGAGAAAGCGGGCCTTGGATTGCTGAGGGAGAGCGACTTTCTGATATATTGGAAAAAAATATTAAGAGAACTAGATTTGTATCTATTAAAATTAATTCTAGAGAAGAAGTTTTTGATGCATTAAAATTATTTTTTAATATAGATGGAGCTTCTAACAAGGAGGTTGTGTGAGTACTCTTTTGCAGGATAGAATTGAAAAATTAGAAGTTTTGGCTAAAGATATGGGCTTAGATTACTATCCTATAAATTATGAAATAGTTCCACAAGAAGTTATGCTAGAGGTTATCAGCTATGGCCTTCCCACTAGAGCTAGGCACTGGAGTTACGGACAATCATATGATTATCAAAAAATGCAAGGGGAGATGGGGCATTCAAAAATATATGAAGTAGTGCTCAATAATAATCCATCATATGCGTTTTTATTAGATACCAATTCAGATATAGCAAATACTATGGTGGCAGCGCACGTTATTGGACATGTGCATTTTTTTAAAAATAATTACTTATTCAAGCAAACTGATAATAAAATGGTTTATCATGCAGCAGAAAGAGCTCAGAGAATTGAGGAATATATTCAAAGATATGGATTAGAGCCAATAGAGCGGTGTATGGATATTGGATTTGCTTTAGATAAGCATATTGATTGGCATAAAGGCGTTTATAGAGATAAGTATCAAAAAACTAAGAAAAGATTTAAAAAAACAGGTTTTGATGAATTTGACGACCTATTTGACGGAACTGATACGCTTATTGCGAATAAGCCTATAGAGGGCAGCTTTCCTCCCTCTTCGGAATATGACTTATTATGGTTTTTTATAAATTATTCAAGATGCTTAGAGCCTTGGCAAATGGATATTTTAGAAATACTAAGAAAAGAATCATATTATTTTTATCCTCAATATATGACAAAAATAATGAACGAGGGATTTGCCAGCTTTGTTCATGCAGAATTGATGTTAAAATCAGACTTTATACATGAAGCGGAATACTTAGATTTTTGCAGAATACATGAAAAAGTGGTTCAGCCCGGCGGAAATAAGCTAAAGATAAATCCATATTTTTTAGGATTTACAATTTTTAATGATATAAGAGAGAGGTGGGATGCTCTTTTCGAAGAAGGGGAATCCGACGTTAATGGTTTAGAGAAGATTTACGAAGTTCTTGAGAAAGAAGATGACATCTCCTTTGTTAGAAATTATTTAACAAAAGAGCTTGCGGAAAAACTTGATTTGTTTGCCTATAAAAAAATTAAAACGCCGTCAGGAGATAATGCTATAGAAATTGTGAGCAAAGATATAGAAGATATCCAAGAGTCAGTTGTTGGAGATTTATATAATTACAGGGCTCCATTGATGTGTATAACCGATATTGACGATGGGATTTTACAGCTAAGTCATGTTAGTGCGAATATTGGAACTCTGGATATAAAGCATTTAGAAAAAACATTAGAATATATATATGAGATTTGGCAAAATCCAATTAATGTAGAAACTCTAGATGAAGATGGAACAGTAACGCATTTCACAATTGATGAATTAGGTTTTAGTGAATAAAAATAAAAATATTTAAAAAAATATAATTTCATTTTATGAATCATGGGTATAATTACTCCATATAGAGGCAAACCTTTTATGGAGAACAACATGACGGCGAAAGAGGATACTGTTCAGCAAGAGTCTACTCACAAGGTGGCGTGTGCTGATTTTTCTTTTCAATTTAGCGCTGCTAGAGAATATCAAAAAGTAGAGAAAAAAATATTCAACACCTTGTGTTCTATTTCGAAGAAAAATCTAAAAAAGCCTAAATTTGGAATTCTAATTGTATTGGGCGTTTTTGATACAGCAAAAGATTATCTCATTCATGGGATGAGGCAGATAGGAAGAAATCCTATTCAAAAATATATTGATGTATCTTCATCATCTTTTGACAAAGATGTATTAGCCCTCCTAAAGAAGGGCACGGATGGTGCTATCATAGTAAATAGAAATGGGCAAATAATTGGTAGCGAGGTTTATCTTATTGTGGAAAATCCATCGCTAGAAGTCCCAGAGGGATGCGGGACACGACATATTAGTGCTGCATCATTTTCAGTAAGAGAAGATGTTCTAGCGGTTTTTACTCTTTCGGAAGAAACATCTGTTGTTAGAAACTGGAAAAATGGAGAATTTGTAGATCAATATGACCCATTAGATGATGAGGAGCTAGAGAGCGGAGAGTAATGTTTTATAATCTTTCTAACTTGGACATCAAGATGATGTATATATCCAATGAGCTAAATGATTCAAATGAATGGATGTATAATTTTTTTGTGCAAACAAAATTTTTTGCTGAACATAGATTGAAAAAAATAGGAGGAAATTTAAATTCAAAAGATGCTTTGCAAGAGGCGTATCTTGGTCTTTGGATGGCTATTATAACATATGATTATCAAAAAAACTTTGATTTTTATCGTTGGGCTCAATGGAATATTTCAAAAAAATTAAGAAATTCCAGAATAGAAACTAATAAATTTTTAAAGGCAAAATCTAGTATTAAATTCAAGCTAGATAGCTATAATGTTGAACAGAAAGTAGAGGCCCGAGACATATGTCAAAGGTATTTATTAAGTTATAATAATGTTTTGTCAAAGAGAGAAAAAATGATAATAATTGATAATATTTTGTTAGGGAAAAAGTTAACAGAAATTGCAAACGATATCGAATTATCAATAGAGCGGATAAGACAAATAAGAAATCAAGGCTTAGAGAAGCTTAGAAAGATTTTAATTTAAATGGGCTATGCATATATGCATGGCTTATGTTTTTTAGTTACTTAGAGCATTGGAGTAGGAATGGAATTAACGTCAAAAATTTTATCAGATATAACTGTTTATATGAAGTACTCAAGGCACCTTGAGGAAGAGCTTAGAAGAGAAAGTTGGGATGAATTAGTGACTAGAAATAAGAGTATGCACATCAAGAAATTTCCATTTCTTGAAGATGAAATTAATAAAATTTATAAATTTGTATATAACAAAAAAGTGCTTCCATCAATGCGCTCTATGCAGTTTGGAGGCAAGCCTATAGAGGTTGCCCCAAATAGAATTTTTAATTGTGCATATCTTCCTGTAGAAGATATTAGAGCTTTTAATGAAGCGATGTTCCTATTGTTAGGGGGGACTGGGGTTGGTTATTCTGTTCAAAAACATCATGTAGAAAAATTGCCTGAAATTTTAAAACCAAATCCAAATAGAACTAGAAGATATTTGATTGGAGATTCAATTGAAGGTTGGGCGGATGCGGTAAAAGCTCTTGTTTTGTCTTATTTTTCAGGCAAGTCTAAAATAAGATTTGATTTTTCAGACATTAGACCAAAAGGGGCAAAGCTTATAACTTCCGGAGGCAAGGCTCCAGGGCCACAGCCATTAAGAGAGTGTCTAGTAAAGTTAGAGGGAATTTTAGATGCAAAGTCTAATGGAGATAAGCTTAGTTCGATAGAAGTTCATGACATGATGTGTTATATTGCGGATGCGGTTTTGGCAGGAGGAATAAGAAGGGCAGCCCTTATATCTTTATTTTCTGCAGATGATAACGAAATGATTTCTGCAAAAACAGGTGATTGGCAAGAGCGCAATCCTCAGCGAGGACGCGCAAATAATTCTGTTGTTTTAATGAGGCATCGTGTGACTAAAGAGTTTTTCTTAAATCTTTGGGACAGAATACGAGTTAGCGGATCGGGCGAGCCTGGATTCTTTTTTACAAATGATAAAGACTGGGGAACAAACCCTTGCTGCGAAATAGGCTTGAGGCCATATCAATTTTGTAATTTAACAGAAGTGGATGTCAGCACAGCAGTTGATCAAGAGGACTTAAACTCAAGGGTTAAAGCGGCTGCATTTATAGGTACTTTGCAGGCAAGCTATACTGATTTTCATTATTTAAGGCCAGTTTGGCAAAGAAATACAGAAAAAGAATCTTTAATCGGAGTGTCTATGACTGGAATAGCTAGCGGAAAGGTTCTTGATTTAAATTTGTCTATGGCGGCAGCAGTTGTTAAGGCGGAAAATGCCGATGTTGCCAAAAAGATTGGAATTCCAGCGGCGGCAAGAACGACCTGTATTAAGCCAGCAGGAACGACATCTTTGGTCTTTGGAACGTCTAGCGGAATTCACGCTTGGCATAGTGATTTTTATATAAGACGCCTTAGAGTAGGGAAAAATGAGCCGATATATTCTTACTTGAAAAAATATCACCCAGAGTTAGTAGAAGATGAATTCTTTAGGCCGCATGATACTGCGATAATAAGTGTGCCTCAAAAATCTCCAGATGATGCTATTTTGCGAAAGGAGTCTGCACTAAATTTATTAGAAAGAATTAAAGATGTAACTAACAAATGGATAAGGCCCGGATATAGAAGTGGGCAAAATACTCATAATGTATCTGCGACCATAAGCGTAAAAGAAAATGAGTGGGATATAGTTAGCGAATGGATGTGGGACAATAGACATGTATATAATGGTTTGTCGATTCTTCCGTTTTCTGATCATGCATATGTTCAATCTCCGTTTGAAAATTGTAGCAAAGAAGTTTATGAGCAAATGGCTGCAAGCCTTAAGGATATAGATTTGAAGAATATAGTTGAATATAACGACCAAACTAATCTTTCTGGCGAGCTTGCTTGCTCTGGAGGCTCATGTACTATTTCTTATCTATAAAGCATGATAATCAAAATATTAACCGATAGAGTAAATCAAGAAGCTGATGTTAAAGAAGTTCGAAATGAATGGCTGGGTGACTTGCTGTTATATTTAGGGCTGGACACAGAGGGGATACTAGAGGTGCCTAGAGACATAGCTGTTGAGTATCTAGTGGAAAATAATGTTGAAATAATAGAGTATACTAGCCTAGGGGCCATAGAGGTTAGATACGACGGCAATGTTGTGGGAGAGTGGGCTGGTCCTGAATTTCACTTAAAGGAAGATAAAGAGGATGGAAGTATATATTTTGAAGCCACAGTAGAGCATTGGTCTATAATAGAAGAGGAAATAGACAATTCGTATGAATAATTATATATTAAGAAGAGGACGTTAGGGTGCCAAGAGTTGCAAGAAAGATTTTTATATTAGATACATCTGTTTTAGTTTATCACGAAGATTCAATACATGCCTTTCCGGATAGTGATATAATTTTGCCTATAGAGGTTTTGGAGGAGATTGATAAACTCAAAACAAGGCATGATTCTGTAGGCAATTCTGCTAGATATATAAATAGATTTTTAGATGATCTTCGAAGCCAGGGCAGTTTAAAAAACGGAGTAAAGTTACAAAATGGGCAAAAAATAAGTGTTTTTTTAGATTCTGACTTAAGTGTTCTTCCAGATGGAATGATAGATTCTGCTGATAATAGAATTATAGCAGTTGCCCTGCAAGTTGCAGAGAAAAGAAGAAAAAAGCCCATTCTTATATCTAGAGATATAAATATGAGGGTAAAGTGTGATTCCCTTGGGGTAAAGGCCGAAAACTACGTTAGAGAAAAGGCAAAGACTAACAGGAAGGAGGCTTTTACCGGAGTGTCTGTCCTTAAGTTGTCTCCGCAACAAGTTGATACCTTTTACGAAAAAGGCAAGTTAGAAAATAAAGATTTTGATCTATTTCCAAATGAATATTTAGTTTTAAAGGGCGGCAAGCAAAGCGCATTGGCAGTTCATAAAGATGGATATATAAAAAAGTTAAAGCAAGCTAGTCAAACTGGATTTAATGTTCAAGGCATTACTCCAAGAAACAAAGAGCAAGCTTTTGCGATGGACATGGTTTTGGATGAAGATATTCATATGGCGACTTTGACCGGTAGGGCAGGATCTGGCAAGACTTTAATCTCTATTGCGTCAGCAGTTCACATGGTCAACAGCAAAAAGTATGATAAGATAATAATATCTAGACCGGTCCAAAGCACTAGCGGAGAGATAGGATTTTTGCCAGGGACTAAATATGATAAAATGGAGCCATGGATACAGCCTATTATAGATAATTTTAAAATTGTTTTTGGCCCAAAAAATGGGGATCATTATTTTAATATGTTGCTAGATAAAGGCATTATAGAGATTGAATCGCTGGCATTCATAAGAGGAAGAAGCTTGCCAAATACGATTTTTATTTTGGATGAATCTCAAAATATTACATATAAAGAAGCAAAAGCTGTAACAACAAGAATGGGTGAAAATTCAAAATTAGTTTTACTAGGAGACTTAGAGCAGATAGACGCTCCTCATTTAGACTCCGTAACCTCTGGGCTGGGAGCAGTTGTTGAAAAGTTTAAAGATTTTAATCTTTCTGCTCATATTACTTTATTAAAAGGAGAGAGAAGCCCACTAGCTGCTTATGCTGCAAGAATTTTATAGGATTAAATGGCATGAAAAAATATATACTGCCAATTATAAAAAAGCAAAAAGAAGAAAAGAAAAATAAAGATAATCGTTTGCCTTTGTATAGACATATTTATAATCCCGAGATAATTGACAAAGACAAAGAGCATTCTGATGCTAATACTGATACAGGGTATACGGAAATAGATTTTAATATTAATGATCATATAGATATTAATAATAATCTAATTATGTAGAGCAATGTATTTAAGTCAAGAAATAAATTTAAATGATCTCAATAAACTAATAGTATTGCGCTCATATCTTCATAGTCACGGCCTTGTTAAGGAGGCGGGAGCTATCGATGATCTTATCGATGGGGTAAGAGATAGGGCTACTGTTATTTGGGATGAAAACAAAGCCCTAGCTGCAAAGATATTATTTATTGCTGCTTTAGGCATGGCCGCAAAGGGTTATTATGATTACTCAGATAATATCGATAGCCCAAAAGATGCAGAGCGTATTTTTGATGAATTAGAGGAAGAAGATTATATTTCTTATGTTGTAAAGTCAGGAGACTCTCTGTGGGAAATTTCCAGGGAACATTATCCAGAAATTAATCCGGAAGTCGGAATACAATTAATTATGGACGAAAATAACATTAGAGATGGAAATGAAATATTTCCAGGACAGGAACTGAAGCTGCCAAGAAAAGAGGCTATTGTTAGCGCGGCTAATGGCGATTCTGATGAGGCTTCAGGGCTTGATGCTTCCGGAGATGGAGAGAGTGCCGCTACGGGTGATAGCAGATCTAGATTAAATAGAATTCTTAGCTCAGAGGTCCTACCTAACCTTAAGCAGTGGGAGGGGGCCGCAGCAAATAAGGGTGCGGTCCCAAGGGGCGGAAGGATTCACTCTACGGGATATCGCGGGGGAACAGACCATACTGTTGGGTTTGGCCACAAGCTGACACCTGCCGAAAAAAGAAATGCAGGACTTGCAAGGGGAGGTCGAGATCGCGGCGGGAAGATAATGTGGGCAGATATTCATGGAGTAGGAGTAACCTATGATCCAAGTTGGTCTGGCCTTACTTCTGAAGAGGCAGATCAAATATTGCTAGGCGATGCCGAAAGATTTGTTGGAATGGTTAACAGGAAAGATTTAGAATTAACGCAGTATGAATTTGATGCATTGGTCCATTTTGCATTTAACATAGGACATGTTCCAAATTCAATAGTCAAGTTAATAAGAAATAATGAATATGAAGATGTGCCGAATAAAATGAGAGAATATCATCTCTCTGCAGGCAGGCATTCTGATGGGCTCGCAAACAGAAGGGAAGATGAAGTCAGAATTTGGAATGGAGATTATCCGAATTGAAAATAAAGATAGACAAATATACTACGATTTCTGTAGAATTATCTTCTACAAAGAAAGAGGTAGTATTATCTATACAGACAAAGGGGCAAGAAGGAAAAATTTTTCTTAGTACAATACTGCTAAACAAAAATGATTTAACTTCTTTAATTACAAAGTTTGTAACTTTAAAATCAAAATTGGAATAAAATGTACTTTTTCTTTACATTATTAATTGCAGGCATAAGCTTCCTTGGAGGAATCTTATTCTGTATAGCAAATACTACTCAAACTAGTTCTAAAAAAAAACAATTTCAAAATTCAGATATAAAAATTATTTCTATGAAAGCAGAAGACGTTTTTAAAGACGAGTCTGTTGAGATACCTATGGTTTATGATGTAGGTGAAAAAGATAATTGTGTGGTACTATATAATAGAAGATGTCAAATAAAGAAGATATAATAAAAGTGATTGATTGCACCAAAAGGTGCAGGATGACTTCGACCGTAAGAGACAGCGAGTACTGTACTGGTGAAGCGAAAGTTGTAGATGGAAAAATATTTTATGGATGTCAAGAAAAAATAAAATCTGAGCCAAAAGAAGTTAGACAGTTTTATGTGTGCGAGCTGTGGGATGTAGGGTTAAAAGATAGTTGCAATACTTGTAGTCTGGAGTGCATAAATAATAAAAATGAAAAACTAAATGAATATCTTAAGGAGAAGAAGGAATTAGAGGCATTAATAGAGGAGCTTAAGCCAAATATGATTCTGCATGGTGTAACCGCTGCGCAAGTAGAAAAGATTAGCGCTACATATACAAAGAAGAATAGCTCTGGAGAGAGAAATCAAATGGGAGCTGAAGCTATAAAGACAGCTAAGTTTGCAAATAAAGCTTTAAAGATGGCGATGTCAGGCAAGAGAATAGATTTGGCTTTATATACTTTGTATGCACGAAATGCAAATAAAAATATAAAAAAGCTAAAAGATAAAAAGTGAAAGCTAAAGAGAGTTATAGTTGCCTATGAATTTATAAATATCTCTATGAGATATGGCAAATCCCCCATACGTGGGCATCGCCGCAAAGATTACTCCAATTACTTTGCCACTTTTATTGTAAACGGGGCTACCGCTATGGCCGGGAAAGATCACCTCAGATATTAATAAAAAATCATTACCATCGTTGCTTAGCTCTGGAAAGCCAACGCGACTTCTGTGTTCTTTTGTAGATACATATGTATCTATAATAATTGGAAAGTTTCCGCTTGGGGCCCCGATTATAAATATTTCCTCAAAGGGCTCTACATTATAATCATATTCTGCAATTTCGGCCGGACGAATATAGCCATTTGCGGCTATAAGGCATAAGTCTAATTCTGGGTCTGAATATAAAATTTCTCCATAAAGATAATCATCAGGGCTGCCAGCTAGAAGCATGTCAAAAGTTTCTAAAGTTATAACTGAAGAGTCAGATATTGATCTGCAAAAATGATCATTTGATAAAACAAAAGAGATATTAGAATATGGATTATGTTGAATCGAAAATCCTGTTGCGGATGATATTGTCAATTCTTCTGGAATTAATTGCCCCGTATCCATCGTATAGCTTAAGTGAGTAATTCTGACTACAGAGTAAAGCATCTTGTCCTGCCGAACAGTTGCTTCCGCCTGATGATCTCTTAATATTAAAATATCTTTTGTAAACGTTATTGTTTCTTTGGTAATATACACTAATGATATTAGTGATAAAAGAAGAAATATATAGTTTACTAGTTTTTTCATCAAACCCCCGAACAAAGAGAGATAGCTACTATAAACAGGTAAATTAATAATATTGATTAATTTAATACTAATAATATTTAATTTGAATGAACTAATGGAGGAAATATGGGTTGCGGTTGTGGAAGAAAGGTTAGTGCAAAAAAGAAGATAAAGAGCTCTAAAAAATCTGCTATTAATAAATATGGTAGTGCTATAAGAAAAAAAAGACTAACTAGGTTGGTTTCAACTCCGGGCAGATCTGCTGCAAATAATAAAGTTAGGAAAAACAGGTAAATTAATGTCAGAATATAGTATTTATCCAAAAGCAGTGGATGGTTATTCACAGATCCCTTTGGTTATTGATCGATTAACGCCTGTTAAGGCAGAGGGTGTAAATAGGCTTCGGTCAGCGATTATAAATGTAGAAACTACTTTAGGTATTGCGCCGCACATATCAGATCATGAAGAAGTTTTTATTGATGTAAATGAGCGATTAGACGATATTGAAAGCTGCTTTGACTTTGATTTAGATAGAGCGTATGATGGCCGGGGCATTAGAAGCAGAGACCCGACTGTTAGGGGATCTGGAAGGCTTATAACCGCTGACAGTGGAGCGGTTAGGATTACAAATAGCAATTCAAACACAACCAATTCATTAGAAATTATTAGAGATAATGACACAATGTCCAGCTCTGGAGAAAAGTCCGGAGAAAGCAGAGCGGTTTATATTTCAGGTAATGTTCAAACATTAGGAATTACAGACAGCTATGTGCACGCTAATCCGCAAGCAGTAGAGGCCGATTTTACTGTATATGGTGGAATTAATGCATTATTGGTCGGAGATATTAGCATTCCGGTCGGAATAACTTTAGAAATAGAAGATACTGCTAATTTACTAATATTATAGTGATGGATAGTTCGGGAGATTTTTTTAAATGAGTAAGTTAAAAGTTAATGAAATTGAGGCATATACTGAAGATGGCACAGTAACCATAAGCAGTGACCTTTCTTTTGCAGAAGATGCAACTTTTCAAAAGGACGTATCCGTAGTGGGAGATGTTTCTGTTCAGGGAAATCTGGTCTTGGGAAATCAAGATAC